>Ga0364867_10468_pt2 | contig 21381 bp, 9 predicted proteins | sample ExccelAu500001D4_3_FD_206915 | JGI IMG/M metagenome (GOLD analysis project Ga0364867, IMG submission 206915) | Enriched cells from Trout Bog Lake Hypolimnion, Wisconsin, USA - BchlTB.Aug13.5000.01.D4 | ecosystem: Environmental > Aquatic > Freshwater > Lake > Hypolimnion/Profundal zone | place: USA...
GCCTATTTCTCCTGATCGATTTATAAGTTTTCCAATAAATTTTTCATCATAAAAAAACAACAGACTATGCCAGTCAATCCCACTATGATACCGCTCCCGGGCACTGTTCAGTCAGCGCAGCCTGGTCTCCGGGGGTTCGATGTTAATGCTGCAGTGTCGGCGGCTTATGCCGCACAATTCAAGAATGCCGGTTATGATTTTTGTTGCCGGTATATTCCGCGAGGTGCGGGCTTGTCGTCGACGCCATCTCTTACGAATGCCGAAGCCGTGGATATATTAAATGCAGGACTTGCGCTTATGGCTGTGCAACATGTAGCGCCTCCGGGCTGGTCGCCCAATACGAACCTGGGTACCCTATACGGAGATTATGCGGCCAAGTATGCCGCACAGGTAGCCGGGTTGCCCGTCGGTATGAATCTGTGGTGCGACCTGGAAGGCATAGCCACAGGCACTGCTGTTGCCGACGTGGTCGCGTACTGCCAGGCCTGGTACCATTCGGTACATACGGCGGGCTATGTTCCCGGGATTTATGTTGGGTACGATGTTGTGCTCTCGTCCGAACAATTGTATAACGATATCTCTTTTCAGCATTACTGGAGGGCCTATAACGGCCCCTATGTGGCCACCCGTGGGTTTCAGCTGGTACAGCATACGGCAATAAATCTGAATGGATTTTCTATTTACCCGAATACTACCCAAAATGACGGTTCAGGTGATGCCGTTTTGTGGTTATCGATCTGACCGGTCATTTTTCGCAAATCATTCATCTTCCAATTCATCACGGGCAGGGTCTTCGTACTTAACGAGACCCTGCTCTCATTTGCGGAGGCTGCCACGCGAGATCCGGGTAGACCTGCCGACCAATTATTTCGGTCACTTTTGTCTGACTGGTAAGGGCATTCCCCTTATATTTGCTGCATAACATTATGGAATTAGGTAAGAATTTCGGGCATAACGAAGCGGAAAACAGGTGGTATGCGCACTGGAATGGTGCGGGATATTTTAAGAGTGTGCCGGATGAGCGGCCACCATACACTATTGTTATACCGCCGCCCAATGTGACGGGGGTGCTGCACATGGGTCATGCGCTGAACGATACGGTGCAGGATATACTGATACGCCGGCACAAGATGCTGGGGTATAATACGTGCTGGGTGCCCGGGACGGATCATGCGAGCATAGCTACCGAGGCCAAGGTGGTGAATATGCTGAAGGAGCGGGGCATAGACAAAAAGAAACTGCCGAGGGAGGAGTTTCTGAAGTATGCATGGGAATGGAAGGAAAAGTATGGCGGCATTATACTGCAGCAGCTGGAAAAGCTGGGCTGCGCGCTGGACTGGGACAGAACGGCCTTTACGATGGATGAGGACTATTATGCAGCGGTGATCAGGGTGTTTGTGGAGCTGTATGAAAAGGGGCTGATATACCGGGGTGTGAAGATGATCAACTGGGACCCCAGGGCCAAGACGGCCCTGAGCGATGAAGAGGTGATACACCGGCAAACAAACTCGAAACTTTATTATGTGCGTTACCGGCTCGATGTGCCCGGCGAAGAGTACATAACCATCGCCACTGTGCGGCCCGAGACGATACTGGGTGATACGGCTGTATGTGTGCATCCCGATGACCCGCGATATGCCCACCTGAAGGGTAAGTACTGTATCATACCGCTGATAGACCGGCGCGTACCAATTATTTTTGATGACTACATAGACCTGGAATTCGGGACTGGGGCGCTGAAGGTGACCCCGGCACATGATATAAACGACTACAACCTGGGCCTGAAGCATGGTCTGCCGGTAGTAGACACGCTGAATGAAGACGGTACCGTGAGCGAGGCTGCGCAACTGTATGTGGGTATGGACCGTTTTAAGGTGCGCAAGAAGATAGTTGAGGATCTGAAGGAACTGGGCGCCCTGGTGAAGGAGGAAGATTATGTGAACCAGGTAGGATATAGTGAGCGGACCAATGAGGTAATAGAGCCGCGGCTGAGCATGCAGTGGTGGTGTAATATGCAGGAGCTGAGCAAGCCTGCGCTGGAGGCTGTGGAGAGCGGCGAGGTGGAGTTTCACCCGGCCAAGTTCAAAAACACCTACCGGCACTGGATGGGCAACATCAAGGATTGGTGTGTGAGCCGGCAACTGTGGTGGGGGCAGCGTATACCTGCATGGTATGATACAGCCGGCGGGCTTTATGTGGCCCACACGAGCGAGGAGGCGCACAGGCTGTACCGGGAAAAGAAACCCGAACTGGCTGAGGTGCACCCGGAGCTGCGGCAGGATGATGATGTGCTGGATACCTGGTTCAGCAGCTGGCTGTGGCCCATGGAAGTATTTGACTGGAATAAGAACCCCGGAAGCCGGGAACTGCAATACTACTACCCGGGCAATACGCTGGTGACGGCACCGGAGATCATCTTTTTCTGGGTGGCGCGGATGATCATGGCGGGCTATGAGTTCCTGGGTAAGAAGCCGTTTGAAAAGGTTTATTTTACGGGGATAGTGAGGGACAAACAGGGCCGTAAGATGAGCAAAAGCCTGGGCAACAGTCCGGACCTGCTGGAAATGATAGAACAGAATGGGGCAGATGCAGTGCGGTTCAGCGTGATGATATCGTCGCCGGCGGGAAATGACCTGCTGTGGGACGAGAGCCAGCTGGAGCAGGGACGCAGCTTCTGCAACAAGATGTGGAATGCGCTGAAACTGGTGAAAGGGTGGGAGAGCAGGTGTGCGGAAGGGCTGGAGGACAGCCAGGTGAAATTTGCGCTGGACTGGATGGAAGCGCGTCTGGCCACGGTATCGGCGGAGCTGGGCGAAATGATACGAGAGTTCAGGCTTAGTGAGGGGTTGAAGACGCTCTACTCGCTGATATGGAATGATTTCTGCTCGTGGTACCTGGAGTGGGTGAAACCCGGTATGGAGCAGCCCATCAGTGCACATGTGTACCGCCGGACGATAGTACTCTATGAACAACTGCTGCAGCTACTGCACCCCTACATGCCGTTTGTGACCGAGGAGATATACCACTTGCTCGCGGAGCGACATGCGGGTGATGACCTGATTATCAGGCAACTGCCCGCGCCGAACGCAGCAGATGCCGAAATACTGAAATATGGGGTGATGCTGCAGGAACTGATAACGGCTGTAAGGGATACCCGGAATAAGAACCTGCTGAAGCCCAAAGACACCATCAAGCTGTGGATAGATACGGACCATCATGCTTTTTATGAGGGAGTGCAGGACATACTGCGCAGGCAGGTGAATGCGGAGCACATCGGGTTTACCACAGAAGCCAGGCCGGGCTGTATCTCGATCGTGGTGCAGACTGATAAACTCTATATCGAAGCTGCAGCTGCTACCATAGATACGGAGGCGCAGAAGGCGCAGATGCAGAAGGATATCCTTTACTTCAAGGGATTTATAGAAAGCCTGGATAAGAAGCTGATGAATGAAAAGTTTGTTGCCAATGCCAAGCCTGAGGTGATAGCCAATGAGCGAAAGAAACGGGCGGATGCTGAAGCTAAGATACAGACGCTGGAGGAGAGCCTGGCGTTGCTGTAGTAAGCAGTTACAGGCTGGCAGTTTGCAGTTTGCGATGGGCTTGTTTTCAGGAATTATGCAGGTTGGACGAGCTGACTTTTTCGATAACATGGACTCGTGATCCTTGAACAGATGAAGGAGATAAAACCTCTGACATGGCTGCAATGGTAGCTTTTACTCTTGGTCGTGACCGACTTTATGGTTATTTTGTTTAGCCGGCACCCGGCCGGTTCGCAGGTGGGGTTGACCTGCTTTTTCGACGCCATCTTCCTTTTTTTTACCGGGGCTGCTTCGTGGCTTACGGCCATAAAGCAACGAGTCTATCTCGCTGATGGCCGGTCCCTAAGTTGTAGCCAGGAAAATGCATGCGCAACGGGGAACAAAAGCATATTAGCGGATGAGGAGGCCTGCAAACCAATTGCGCGTGGTAGTGTCGATAGCTTGGCCAAACATGAGGGGAGAACGGTGATACCAGCCCTGGAACCTGCCACGTATATGGGTCAGCCGGTGCAAAGAGTGGAATTACTGCTCCTGGTTTTCAGGCTGGATTGAGGCCGGATATCAAGGGTTTAGGATACTTTTTTTCTTTGGCTGATTATAATCATAATATACGGGTTGGAGATGGTGTAGCTTTAGGACAATATTGATTTAACACCACTCAAATGGATTTTATGCAAACAGAATTGCAAAGTCTCCTGGTCGGCCAGATCATGCGGGAAACCGAGTCGCCCATAGCTGTGCGCCAGGAGCCTGCCCCTGCTGCTGATTGTGTGCACGATCACCAGCACTCAGCCATGTATGCTGCCAGCCATTTGCATAGCGCTGTGCACCATGTGAAACCGCGTCACAGCACGGCTATAGAGTTGTAAGCCCGGTCATCAGAGTATGGGATGCCGCTTAAATTCTTTCTGCCGGTCGAAGAGGTACCGGTAGGTAGCTAGCATTCGGCTGCGATGGCTGCCCGTGCTTTCGGCAATATTGATCATTTTGGGGTTGAAGTCGCCCACCCACTGCATCTCGTAGTCTTCATACTTGAGCCTGGACTGAATGATTTTGGCGCCTTCTATGATCATAAATGCGTCCACACCTTTTCCCTGGAATTCGGGTACGACTCCAAACACCAGGCCTACAAAACGGCTGCACTCGCCGAATTGTTTCATCCAGAGAAATTTCATTTTTTCCCAAAGCCCGAACCGGCCGTTCATATGCTTGAAGTACTGGTTAAGATCGGGGAGGTTGATCCAGAAAGCAATGGGTTGGTCTTTATAGTACACATACCAGATGATGTGCTCGTCCATAACCGGCTTCATGGTTTTGAACATTTTCTGCACCTGTTTTTCTTCGAGTGATTTGCCACCCCCATGGCCGGCCCAGGCTTTGTTGTAAATGATGGTGAAGTCTTTTGCGAAACGCTGCAGCTCGCTTTTACGGATCATGACGGCTTTGTAGTCGGGATCGGTGGCTATGCGGTCGTGGCGCTGGTAAAAACGGTCTTCGAGGCGGTCGGAGACTTTCATGCCGAAGCACACCTGGTTGAAATAGGTCTTAAAGCCGTAGGCCTCAAATAACTGGCGGTAGTAGGGGGGATTGTAGTTCATGCCATACATGGGCGGGTGGAAGCCCTCTATGAGCAGGCCCCACCATTTGTCGCGCTCGCCGAAGTTGATGGGGCCGTCCATAGCCTCCATGCCTCGCTGCTGCAGCCAGTTGCGGCAATGGTCGAATATGTAATCGGCGGCGGCCTGATCGTTGATGCAATCGAAGAACCCTATGCCACCTGTGGGTTGGGTCTGCTTGTATTGCTTGTTGACAAAGCAGGCTACCCGGCCTATCTTCCTATTGTTATCGTCCAGGAGTATCCAACGGATACATTCACCGCCGCGCTTGTAGAATTTATTTTTGACGGGGTCAAATACTTCTTCAATATCCTTATCGAGCGGGCGGATCCAGTTTGGGTCGTCGCGGTATAGACTTACGGGTACCTGGAGGAAATCTCTTTTATCAGCTTCGGTTATTACTTCATGCAGGTGCATAGCGTAAAGATAAGTTGAATGAGCAATTATTGATGGCTAATGATTAATTGATAATTGTTGATGTTTGTGGGCAATGATTCGTTGGGGTACGGTGTTCTATTTTGGGTATTGAAATGGCGGCAAATAGCCGCCATTTCGTTGTGTATGCAATTCAGGTTGTTTTATCGGGCTCTGCCGCTGCCGCTGCTAAATCTTCTCCGGTTGGCATTGTTGCCTCCGCTGTGGCCAGGTACGGCATTGGGCCGGTGAACTACTTCTTTGTTTTTGGGAAGGTTGATGACTACCTGGCCTGCAGCGGGCATGGGGAATGGATGGCCCTCCACGACGGGTATTTTCTGCCCGGTAAGTTTAAGGATGTTGCGCCAGTCCTGCATTTCTTCTGCGTCGCAAAACGACATGGCAATACCCGTGGCACCAGCCCGGCCTGTGCGGCCAATGCGATGTACGTACGTTTCGGGTACTTCGGGTATCTCGTAGTTGATGACGTGGCTGAGCAGGTCAACATCGATGCCCCGGGCAGCTATATCGGTAGCGACGAGGACGCGTATTTTGCTTTCCTTGAAGTTGCTGAGAGCGCGCTGACGGGCATTCTGGCTTTTGTTGCCATGAATTGCTTCGGCAGTTATTCCCTCCTTGTTGAGGTCTTTGACCACCTTATCTGCGCCATGCTTGGTGCGGGTAAACACGAGTGCAGTTTTGATGGTTTTGTCCTGCAGTACGAACTGGAGCAGCTGACGCTTGTCTTTCTGCCCGACAAAATAGACCGACTGAGTGACCAGTTCGGCTGTGGTAGCTGGCGGGGTGACGGCGACCATCTCAGGTTTGGTGAGGATGGTGTTGGCGAGTTTCTGAATTTCGGATGGCATGGTGGCGCTGAAGAACAGGGTTTGCCTTTTCAGCGGCAGTTTTGCGACCACGCGTTTTACATCGTGTATAAAACCCATGTCGAGCATGCGGTCGGCTTCATCCAGAACAAATATGCTGATGTTGCTGAGATTGACGTAACCCTGGTTCATCAGGTCGAGGAGACGGCCGGGAGTAGCGATGAGAATGTCAATGCCCCGCTGGAGGGCAGCAACCTGTGAGCCCTGGGTGACGCCGCCGAAGATAACGGTATGCCGTATGTGCAGGTGCCTGCCATAGGCTGCGAAGCTTTCTCCGATCTGGATCGCCAGCTCCCTGGTAGGAGTCAGTATCAGTGTCTTGATGTTTTTGTGCGTGCGTTCGGCATGTTCCTGGTGGAGAATCTGGAGGATGGGTATGGCGAAAGCGGCTGTTTTTCCGGTGCCGGTCTGGGCGCAACCAAGGAGGTCTTTGCGTTGCAGCAGGATAGGAATGGATTGTTCCTGGATGGGGGTTGGTTGTACATACCCTTCTGTCTCGAGCGCCTGTAAAATAGGGGCTATGAGACCTAACTCATTAAATTTCATTAATTAATTTTAAAAATGACTAACTGCCTGTGCCTCATCTCCACCATAGCGGAGCGGGAAAGGTGTGTATCACAAGCCTGCCTGGTGAGGCTGTATTATAAGGTTGGAAACACGCGTTAAAATGCAAATATAGTCAAAAAAGCTGCCGATAGGCCAGGGCCGGGAGGGGAATGCAGGTAATTGTGTTAAATGTTTAATAATTTATTTTTCTACATTAAGAAATAGTAGGGGCGTCGGTGAGCGGGTACTGCAGCATACCACGTCTGTTTGTGGCGATTGGACCGGGACAACCTGATCTTCAGAAGGATGATCAAGCAAGTAACGGCTAACTAACTAACCGGAAGCGGAATTGAGTTGTTTCAGCAGTTCAATAATGCCGACAACAGAGTCTTTTGTAATTGGTTTAATGATGTAGTCGGTTACGTTTTCGAATAAAAGGGCTTTATCGATGTCTTTTTTGTCTACGGAAGATGAAAGGACGTAGATAAGGAGTCTTCTGAAAATTGTTTCGTTTCTACTTTGGAGTATCTGGTTGAATTTGGAGAGAAACTCCCAGCCATCCATGATGGGCATGTTGATGTCGAGCAGGAGTATGACGGGATGTTGGGGTGTATAGGACTGGTAATGCCGGATAATGTGTTCGAAGCCGGATATAGGGTCATGGAATGTGAGTACTTCGACATCATCTCCGCAGATTTTGCTAATGACCATTTTGCAGAGGGCATTATTGAACTTATCATCATCAACAACAATGAACCGCGGTGAAATGTCCATATAAATCTGCTCCATTCAAAAAATAAAATTGTGAAAATAGGAATCTCGTTCGGCCGTGCCGTGCGTTGACCGAAAAGCAATAAAATGTAATCAGGTTTTGGATTTGTATGCTTAAAATTAGAAAAGATTTTCGGAATAGTTAAAATATTATTTTGAATGTAATAATAAAGAGAGAAAATTTAAACGTATGTAAAAATTGACTCAAAAAGAGCGGATAAAATATGGGCATCGCGGTTCATCAATACGGTCTTAAAGCATTATTTTTGCAGCCATGCAAGCAACACTCAGCGAACAGGAAATCATCAGGCGTGATAAATTAATGGAATTGTTGTCGGTTGGAATTAATCCGTACCCGGCGCCGCTTTACGAAGTTACCCATACTGCCCTGCAGATGAAAGAAGGATTTTCGGAAGCAGACAAGGAACAGTTTCAGGCTATATCATTTGCCGGCCGGATCATGAGTGTACGGGACATGGGTAAGGCTAATTTTGCCGTCTTGCAGGACCATACAGGGAGGATACAGGTCTACATCAAGCGGGACGAAATATGCCTGGGCGAAGATAAGACCATGTATGACCTGGTATGGAAGAAGCTGCTGGACATTGGTGATATCATAGGCGTGAAAGGATATGTGTTTATCACGCGGACGGGTGAGACCTCCATACATGTGCAGCAGTTTACGCTGCTGACAAAATCATTGCATCCGCTGCCGGTGACCAAGGAAAAAGACGGTGAGGTATTTGATGAAGTAACTGACCTGGAATTTAAATACCGCCAGCGGTATGCTGATCTTATAGTAAACCCGGGGGTGCGGGAAACATTCATCAAGATTACCCGGATGAAGAATGCGATCAGGGCCTTTCTGAACGAGCGGGGTGCGCTGGAGGTAGATACGCCCGTACTGCAGGGTATACCAGGCGGGGCTACAGCGCGGCCATTTATCACCCATCACAATGCACTGGATATGCCGCTATACCTGCGCATAGCCAACGAGCTGTACCTGAAACGGCTGATAGTTGGCGGATTCGAGTGGGTGTATGAGTTCAGCCGGAACTTCAGGAACGAAGGTATGGACCGGACGCACAATCCGGAGTTTACGATCCTGGAGTTTTACGTAGCGTACAAGGACTATTTGTGGATGATGGAGACTACAGAACAGATGCTGGAGCAGACGGCTATTGCTACCAATGGAACTTCGCTGGCAACGGTCGGTGAAACAACCATTGATTTCAAGGCTCCGTACAGGCGAATCAGTATCTATGACGCGATACTGGAACATACCGGTTTTGATATCAGCAGTATGGATGAGGACGGGTTGAGGGGCGTATGCCGGCAGTTGCACATTGATGCAGACCCTACCATGGGCAAGGGAAAGCTGATAGATGAGATATTTGGCGGAAAATGTGAGAAGCATTATGTGCAGCCCACTTTCATTATAGACTACCCGGTAGAAATGAGCCCGCTGACCAAGAAGCACCGGTCGAAAGAAGGGTTGGTAGAGCGGTTTGAACTTATCATAAATGGCAAGGAGATAGCCAATGCCTATAGCGAGCTGAATGACCCGATAGAACAGCGCGAACGGTTTGAAGACCAGGTGAAGCTTATGGAACGCGGAGATGAAGAGGCCATGTTTATAGATTATGATTTCCTGCGTGCGCTTGAGTACGGCATGCCGCCGACCGCGGGTATCGGGTTTGGGATAGAGCGGCTGGCCATGTTGCTGACCGGGCAGGTGTCGATACAGGACGTTCTGTTTTTTCCACAGATGCGCCCGGAAAAGTGAACAGGGGTGCAGTATGAGATAGTCTTAGCCGTTGTTTGACCGTTGTGAAGACTGCCTGCTGGTAATTATCCTGTTAACTTAAATGGTATCAATTCATTTCTTGCCGGCGTATCTATTGTTTATGCTGGCTGCTTTGGTAACTTTTGTGCGGGGGAGTAGTGGTATGGCTGCTGTTCGGGATATGGCTGGCCTGGCCGTTTACGGTTCCCTGGAGCTTTTATGCGTGAAGGCCTAAAGATTCTCCGGGTATCAAGGCGCTCAGAAACCTTCAGTTGAGTTTGTTTGTTTCAGCCTATCAGTTGGCAGCAAGAGTTTCTGATTCGGTATTCAGCTTGATCTCGAACGACTTTACGTGTTTTTCAACTTGCTGTTTATCCTGGCCGAAATTGCCGGAGAAGTGAGCGCAGGTGCTGAAAATTGCGAATGCATTTAAAGAGCCGATGGAGGCGATCATGATTACTTTAGCGAGGTGTTTCATTTTGTGTGTTTGTTTGACTAATCTAATACTAACACCGTGCCAAAAATATTGTTATTGATTAACAATAGTTTAGGTATGCGGAAAACAATATGCAATCCACGTAGTGGAAATGAGTTCCATTTTGTGAAGTTTTTTTCTGTTTCGAGTTTTTTTATTTTTGATTTGTTTCTTTGTGTTTTCAAATACTAAAGAAATAAATTGCATTGGGCATGTTGACTTTTATATATATTAATTTATAGCTAACTGTATGTTCCTTTGATCCTCTATGTGGGTGAAACTGAATTTCAGCCGTTGTTTGTTTGAATCGTTGCGGGGGGAGAACGTTAGTCTAACGCGTTTTGCGATCAGGGTTGCCCATTGCCGTCTCTTGTCTGCCCATATGTGCGTGTAGCGTTGTCCCTGCACAAATTCCCCGAAAAAAAAACATTTCTGCAAAGTGTCTCCCGGCGAAATTTGCACGGCCTGGCTATAAGCGTGGGTTGCTGAAGTCGTGTGCTGGATGGTTTAAAAGTAGAAATTATTGATTTCAGCTTGTTATATATCAGCGTACTTGTAATTAGTTTGGCGATGATGTATTTATACTAATTTGTAACCAATAAGATCCTTCCAGGCTATTTGATTTCTTAATCGTTTACTATATTTAAACTGGTATTCGTAATTGTAGGCATATTCGATCCGGAGTTTATCCGGACACCTGCGGGCAATTGTCAGTAGCAGGAGCTTAGTGAAGCGATGCTGCATAAAAAACAGGCAGGTATAACCATGATCAAAACCATCCAGGTCTTCTGTTTTTTGCTGGTAGTGGCTTTTGCCGCCAGATGCCAGGATTTTCCTATGCTTCACTATACGGAAAAAGATGGCCTGCCCAGCAACAATATTTATTCCATTTACAGGGACAGCCGGGGATTTTTATGGTTTGCCACCGACAAGGGAGTGGCCCGGTATAACGGTATCCGGTTTGAGATTTTTACGACTTTTAACGGATTGCCGGACAATGAAATATTCTTTTTCCTGGAGGACAGAGTTGGCCGGCTGTGGCTGGGAACGTACAATGGGGAACTTTGCTACTTTAAGGATGACACCTTTCATACTTCGCGCAATACGCCATTTCTGCAGCTGCATTTTAAGGCTTCGTATATCAAGCAAATGACCCTGGAGCAAGACGGAAGCGTCAACGTTATTTACACCAGCAATCCGTTCTTCATTAACATAAACGGGGATCATTACAGTGTATTGGATATGGGGAGGCTTACGGAAAACCAGGCATACGGAGATCTCATTTTCAGGGAGAAGACCGGTGGAGGGAGGTACAGATTTGTGTTTACGAATAAAATCGTTACCGCTGATACTCCCTTCACCCGTGAGCATATAGTAGCGGAGGCGGACAATAAATTCAAGGAATCATTCAGCCCGTTGTATAACAATTATTTTGGGCAGAACGCCAATTATATAGTGACCGATAAATACGTTTTTAACACCAACCTGGATATACTTACGAGCAATGTGGAGGGTTTCTACCATAAGAAGATACTCTATTCGATCTATCATAACGGCCGGGATTGGTTTCTAACGTCGCAAACCGGCATCTATATTAATGACAGCATTAACATATTGGCCGACCATAAGATATCCTGCCTTACCCAGGACAACCAGGGTAATTTTTGGGCGAGCACGCTGGACGATGGTGTGTTTGTCATCAACAAGGATATTGTGAACGCCAAAGTGATATTGGGCGCCTACAAAGGCAATGCAGACTATGTGCACGCCTGCCGGAATGGGATCGTTTTTGTGACATCGGACAAGGAGATAGATGTTCTGGCAAACGGCGGCGTAAAAAAACTGGCAGACTATGCCAGATATGTACCGCCTAAAATAGAATATGTGGGTACACCTTCAAATTTCTTTATGGACAGTAATGACCGGTTTTACAATTGTTTTATCAATGGGGGGGTGGTTATTGATCATGTATTGGGGCGGGGGGCGAGGCCGCAACAGTATTTTACAAACCTGACCATCAATGACGATATACATGAGATATGCAACCGGGGTGAATACCTGTATGTCAATACGCGATCGCGCGTGGTGGGGTATGACTTTGCAGGGTTCAGGGGTGGTGGCCGGCTTGGATTCGACCTGCTCAGCGATCCGGCAGCCAAGGACCGGATTTTCTGTATGGCGAAGGCGCGGGATAATTCGGTTTGGTACTCAACGATCAGCGATGTGTACAGGATCGATGGCAGGAAGGCGGTCCGGCAAGCGGAGTTCAACAACAATTCTTTCAGGGCGTTTACCTTTTGCGGCGATTATTTTGTAGGCTGTAATCATAACAATGAATTGCTTATATGCAATAATGCGGGAGGAAAAGTGAGCCTGGTTTCCAGGACTATTCCTGATTGCATCTGGGATAAATTTTATAAACTGGACGATCGTCATGTGCTGGCGAAAACCAATAATTTTTATCGGATTATTAGTTTAAGGTATTCGGCCGATGCGCCTGACTATTCGATATTGACCGTAGAAAACCCGTTTGTGCCATTGCAGGCCGAAGCAATCTGTGCTGACCCGGCCAAGTGCTATTTTTTCAGAAACGGCGCTATCACGTCATTCGACCTGGGTAGCCTGCTGGAGAAGCCCGATTCGCCCAAGCTGTTTTTCAAGTATCTGAAGTCGGGGAAGAGGCTTTATAATATTACGGACCAGGTCGTGGTTAGTTATGATGAAGCCAGGAATCTGAAGATATCCTATGCGGTTATATCGTTCAGCAGCAATAAAACCTTTTATCAATATTCGCTGTCGTATGACGATGGCGATAAATGGGTGGATTTTGCCGGCGATGAACTTAGCCTGTATAACATAGGTTATGGTACCTACACTGTCAAGTTGAGGGCAAGAACGATTTCGAGCGCCTGGAGCCAGCCCATACTTTTTAAACTTACGGTCTCCACTCCCTACTGGGCCATGGCCTGGTTCCGATTGCTGCTGATCTGTGCCGTGATTTCGGTGCTGGTGGTGATCGTTTATGTCACCAAGCGGCTGGTGCTCAACGCAGCCAGGAAGAAGCACCAGCAGGTGGAACTGGAGCTGAAGTCCATTTATTCGCAGCTAAATCCGCATTTTATTTTCAATTCTTTGAATGCAGCTTTATTCCTGGTAAAGACTAACCGGCTGGAGGATGCCTATCAGCATATTTACAAATTTTCTCTTTTATTGCGCGCTTATATCAAATCGTCGAGGAACCGGTTTATTCACCTGGATGAAGAGATCAGGAATCTGCGGAATTACATAGAATTGCAGCAGGTGAGGTTCCGGGATAAATTCAGCTATGAAATACGTGTTGATCCGGCGGTTGATCCGGGATACGAGATACCATCGCTGCTATTGCAACCCATCGTGGAAAATGCGATCACGCATGGATTGCTGCACCTGGACGGGAAAGGATGGCTGCACATAGATATAGCCATGTCTGAATCGGCGCATGAGCTCCTGTGTACCATTGATGATAATGGCATAGGGCGGGAGATGTCTTACCGGATCAAGGATGAAAATCCACTGAAGGAAGAATCGTACGGCAGCCAGCTCATCAAGGACCTGATCTTAACGCTGAATAAATCGGGCAAGCTGAAGATCGTGATGGTGTATACGGACAAGGTTTTGCCACAGACAGGGACAACCGTAACTATAAAAATAAAAAACATCGACATATGACCGCATCTTTTACCTGTATCATTATAGATGATGAGTACCCGGCCATCGGGTTGCTTACCAGCTGCCTGGAAGAGCTGTATAGCAATATAAAGATCGTGGGCAGCTATACGTCGTGGAAGGAAGGGCTGGAAGCTGTGCGGACGATCAAGGCCGATCTGCTGTTTCTCGATATCTCGATTGAGGGGAAGAACGGTATGGATATACTCAAGATAGTTCCGTCGATTGAGAGTGAGATCATTTTCATTACCGCATATTCGGAATATGCGCTGGAGGCCTTTAAATTCTCAGCTACCGGATATGTGGTGAAGCCCATAGGCAATACTGAGCTGATAAAGGCAGTGAACACGGCCCTGGACCGGATCGGTAACAAGCGGCTGGCCAGGCAGCACAGCCATGCCGGGTTGCCGGTGAGCTCGAAGATCGGTATCCCGAGCGGCAAAGGCATTAACTATTACGATGTAGCAGAGATCATCTATTTTGAAGCCGTGAGCAACTACACGCGGGTGGTAACCAGGTCGGGGGAGGTGACGAGCTCGTATAACATAGGTAAATTTAAAGGCATATTGGAGGGGCTGCCCTTTTTCCATGTTCACCGGTCGTATATCGTAAACCTGAATTATGTAACCAGGTATGAAGCTGCCGGAATGGTGATCATGAACAATAAAAAAGAAATTCCAGTGGCCCGCAGCTCGAGGGAAGAGTTCCTGAAATTCTTTACGAGCCTCCAATCCAACGGGGCATAGTGGTGAAGACGTGCCGTTCGATAGATGAAACCCGCCATTCGATAAATGAAAGCTGCTTTTTGCCGGTTTGCCTGCTCCCGCAGGGCATGGTGACTTAATATTGCGTAGTTGCGCCGCCCCGTGAACCTCTCTACATCTGTGGAACATACACCCCATGAAGCCCCGCCAGGGGCTTTTTTCATGTCTTACCGGGCTTGTTTCGTGCCTCCTCCACAACTCATACCAACAGGCGAAGCATACCATTCAATAAATCAGGCATACCCACCAGTAAATAGATGAGGACATTGGCATAGCGTTTTGCCAAATGAGTTAATGCAATAGTAATATTGGTACATAGATGTAAAATAATTACTCAATATTGCAAACATTTATTGCCATGAAGCTGGAGTATTTACCTTATACAGGTCGCGGACAACCCTGAGACGGCCTTAGAAACAGGCAGAACGCTGAATTTTTTAATTATCAATTAAACTTAAGTTTATGAAAACAAACTCAAAACAAAATAAAAATTTAATTAAATTTTGTGAAACAAATGCACATAATTTACAAAAGTTGCTACTCCTGCTGCTGCTATTTTGTCTTTCATTCAACGGCGTTTCTATAGCCCAGACCTGTTGTCTCACCAATTCATTGATAATCAACACTGGTTATGATCCTACCACGGGATCGGCCATCACTCCGGGGTGCAACCTATGCACGCCGGTTAATGATCCGAAATGGCAGATCAGTTACCTCTCGCCGGAGATGATCGCCGACGGAGTGCCTGCGGGAGCCACACTGCAAACGGCAGGAAATGCTGCCGACGTAGTAGATGCCTACGGCAGCTGGGTGACTAATCCGTCGTCGCCGGGTGCGCAGGGCAACTGGATCAATTGTGTCAATGCGAACTATTGCCTGACGACCGATGTGGGCAGCGTGTATGCGTTTTATGTAACCTTCAGCCGCACCTTCACCTTGTGTACTGCGGACGATATAACCCTGAACCTGAATATTGCAAACGACAATATGATCAACAACGGGCCTAATGTGTTAGGGAATGTAGGCCTGTATGTGGATGCTCCGTCGTCGATGTGGTATGACGTGGATGCTGACCCATCGAACCAGACTGCCTACACGAATGTAGTGAGGACGATGCACCTGGGCGCGGGTACACACACCATCTACATCAATGTGATCAACTACAACAATGTGCCCAGCTATATGTATAACGAAACGGGCCTTAATGTGTATGGAACGGTGGCATCGGCTACGGGTACTAATTCCATTGTCAGTGAAAGTACGGCCTGCAGCTCTTATTCATGCGGCAGTCCTACCTTTATAACGGGCCCTACCTATGTGTGCGTGGGCGGTACTATAACACTTGCTGACCCGGTTACGGGTGGCGTGTGGACATCGGGTGCGACAGGCATCGCTACCATCGATCCGTCGACTGGGGTGCTGACCGGCGTATCGTCGGGCGTGGTAACGATCTCGTATGCACTGCCGGGCGGTGGCTGCGTGATGACGACCAACATAACCGTAGGTGGCGCGCCCATAACCGGTACTACCGTACTGTGTGCCGGCACTACCACGAACCTGTATGACGCCACCGGCGGCGGCACGTGGACCTCGGCTGCAACCTCTGTGGCTACAATAGACGCCTCGTCGGGCTTACTGACCGGGGTGGGGGGTGGCACGGCGCTCATCTCGTACTCCTCGTCGTGCGGCGTAGTTACTACTACGGTGACTGTGAATGCGGTGCCGCCCATAACGGGGCCCACATCGGTATGCCTGGGGTACTACTCCTACATCATACTTGGCGATGCTGACCTGGGTGTATGGAGTTCGAGCAACCCGGCGGTAGCCACGATCTATCCTACAGCACCGGTGGTGATACCTGTATCGGCCGGCTCAACGGTTATCACATTTACAGATTTCAATCTCTGTACCACCACCACGACGGTAAATGTGGGCGGCGGGCCGATAACCGGCCCATCGAGCATCTGTATGGGCTCGACGGTGACGCTGACCGACGCTGACGGATCGGGTACGTGGAGCGATGATGGCCTGGGTATAGCAACCGTGGACCCGGTAACGGGAGTGGTAACCGGTAATGCCACAGGCACCGCAACGATCACGTATACCGATACGTATGGCTGCACACCTGCCACCTACACGGTGAATGTAATCTTATGCTGTGCGACGAGCTCGCTGATCATCAACACAGGATATGATCCGGCCTCGGGGGCGGCGGTGTTGTCGGGGTATGACCCTAAATGGATCATCCAATACCTGTCGCCGGACATATACGGGGCAGTGCCTTACGGATGCACGCTGCAAACACCCAGCCAACCAGCCGATGTGGTAACCCGCTACTCTGACTGGGTAGCCAATCCGGCGACGCCCGGCGACCAGGGTGGATGGATCAACTGTGTGAATGCCAACTACTATGCTACCACAGATACCGGCACTTACTGGGTGACCTACAGCCGGTCGTTTACGCTGTGCAAGGATGACTACATCAACGTAGACCTGAATGTGGCAGCCGACAATATGGCCAGCAACAATTACCTGCCGGTGCCGTCGGGCTCGGGCGTGTGGATAGATACGGACCCATCGTACTGGAACGAGCCTGTGCCCTGGCTGAGCAACCTGACCATGTTTACGAATGTGTCGAATACGGTATACCTGACTTCCGGGACGCACACGCTGTATGTGAATGTGCTGAACTACCCAATAGGGATACCGCTGAACTATACCGGGCTGGATGTGTACGGAACCGTATCATCGGCTACGGGTACCAACTCGATCGTGGCCGAGAGCCCGCTATGCAGCCTTTACAGCTGTACCAGCGACTATATATCGGGACTGAACTATGTGTGCGTGGGCAGCACAATCACCCTGACCGATGCGTCGCCGGGCGGTACCTGGACATCGGCGAATACAGCCATTGCGACCATTGATGCTGCATCGGGCGTGCTTACGGGTGTGTCGTCGGGTGTGGTACAGATCACGTATACGCTTACTACCGGCTACTACTATACCATGGATGTGACCGTAGGCGGCTCGCCTATAACCGGCACCACGGTGCTGTGCGTGGGTTCGGTATCGACGCTGAGCGACCTGGTAACGGGTGGCACCTGGACGTCGTCGACACCGGCGGTAGGTACCGTCGATGCGGTGACCGGCGCGGTAACGGGTGTGGCGCAGGGCACGACGGTGATTACTTATACGTCGTCGTGCGGGGTGGTGACCACCACTGTGACTGTAAACAGCCTGCCGCCGGTATCTGGTCCGGCCTATATATGCCCCGGAGGATTTGGGGGTAGCTATACCGATGCGGATCCGGGTGTATGGTCGAGCACCTCGCCTTTGGTAGCCATTGGGTCGGGTACGGGGATCATAACCGGGATAACGGCCGGAGCTGCTGTAGTGACCTTTACGGACCTGAACGGCTGCGCATCGACCTTTACGGTGAACGTGGTACCGACGGCCGGCACAATCACCGGCCCGACTACTGTATGCTCGGGGTCATCGATCTCGCTCTCTGACCCTTATATCGGCGGAACGTGGACATCGTCGTCGCTGACCAATGCTACGGTGGGCAGTACCGGCGTGGTAACGGGCGTGAACTCGGGTACGGTCAATATCAGCTATTCGCTGTCGGGGGCCTGCTCGTCGACGCCGGTGTATCCTGTAACGGTGCTGAGCGACCCGATAACCGGGCCTAATGCTGTGTGCCCCGGATCGTCGATCTCGCTGGGCGAAGCGGATGCCGGTGGCACCTGGAGTTCAGGTTCGCCGCTGGTAGCGACTGTGAACCATGTAACCGGCGTGGTGCATGGCGTATCGGCGGGCACGGCTGTGATCAGCTATACATCGCTGACGGGTTGTATCATCACTACGACCATTGATGTGCAGGTTCCGCTGGCCACGTGCGTGTGTTCGTATACATCGGGCGGTATGATTTTCTCCAACCTGGACCCCGGGGGTACAGGCAGGCTTACGGTTTCGCCGTTGCCGGGCAACTACTTCGTGAACGCGAATATCACGGTTCAGACGAACGTAAACCTGGTGAACTGCGTGATAGCGATGGCACCCGGCACGAGTATCACTGTAGCGCCGGGCGCGAACCTGATGGCAGCGTCGTCGCACCTCTTCAGCTGCAGCGGCACTATGTGGCAAGGCATAGAGGTGCAAGGCGGCGGGACACTGACCCTGATGAACAACACCCTTATAGAGGATGCCATGGTGGGTGTGAAGTATGACAACCCGATAACCCCGGGCACTTATAACCCCGGCATGATGACCTCGCTGCTGCTAAACGCGAACGGTGTGGTATTTAACCAGAACATAACGGGCATTGAGGTATCGAACTACAACGACCCGCTGATGCCGCTGACGCCTGACAACCCAACGGCGTGCTATCCGTTCCTGATTGAGAATACGGTCTTTACGAGCCGCGACTTTACGCACTACAGCCAGACGTATGCTGCGCTGCTGCCGACCTCGTGGCCGTTTAAGTGGCCCGGCAGCCTGCCATCGGATGCTGTTACGTTTCCGTACACGCCATCGTCTATCTACGAGCCGCCATATAACATAGACAACCCGGCAGCGTGTGCGGCCCCTGTAAGCGCCTACACCATGGCTGTGTGCAACAACGGCAACCCGGCCCAACAGGGTATACTGCTCAACAACGTGGGATTCACGATGGGATCGGGGATACCACTGTACTTCTCCGGCATGTATGTAGGTAACCCGATGACGGGCGTACACAACCCGATGCTGAACCTGTTTGACAACCTGCAGTACGGGGTTTATGCCAGCAACAGCAATGTGACTGTGCGCAACAGCGTTTTTCAGCATATGTATAACACAGGAGCGGGCGGTGACGGTATCTATGCCATCAACGACTACACCTCGCTGCTGGTGCCGAACCATGAGTACAAGCTGTATGCTTATGGCTCCGGAACGCCTTCGTATTCCAACTGGTTTTACGACTGCGTGAACGATGTGGAAGCGCATGAGTATTACAGTGTAAAAGCTGAGTACAACATCATGTCGAGCGCGCATGTGACATCGGGCTATGGCACGGATCCGCAGGGGCAGAACGGTGTGCTGCTGCAGTCGTCGTCGTACTATGATGTGCAGCTGAACTACAACCGGATCACGAATATGGTCAACGGGATCAGCCATACTGCTACGGCGCCGCCCCTGGGCGTGGCCCCGATGTATGGCCAGGTAACGGTGACCAACAACCAGATCAATGCGGCTGCGGGCGGCGGTGTGCCCGGCCTCAACGAATACCTGGTGCAGGGCGTGCAGCTCAACAAAACATCGGGCGGATATGTGGGCGTGACCTGGCCGGGAACCGAGATCAATGCGGACAACAATACCCTGAACTATGTGTATAACGGTATCTATGTTGCCGGATTCCAATCGGGGCTGCAGCCGGTAACGAGTGACTATAACAACATCATCCTGAGCCAGGATGGTATAACGCCGATGCGCCTTACTGCGCCGCAAACCGCCATCTGGCATGAGCACATCAGTCCGGGGGCAGGGCTGCCGCAGTCGGATATTGTGATCGGGAACACGATTACGGGTCCGGGTGCGGGTATACCGGTGCCGCCTACGTCGGGTACCTATGTGGCTGCCTACCCGATCATGGAAGGCATACATGAAAACGACATCGCGCTGGGCGAAACGGGCTGCAATACCGTAAACGACCTGAATACGGCGTTCTACTTCGGGCCGATGGACTGCAATGTGGCCTGGCAGAACAACAACATGACCGACGAGGCTTATGGCCTGATACTGAACGCCCATATAGGCGAGCAGCTGCCAGGCGGCGTGCCGTGCGGCGATCAGTGGCTGGGCACGTGGAGTTCGCTCTACTTCCAGACCTATGTGATCAATGCCGACCCTACGCTGTCGCCACTGAATGTATCGACAGCCGGGCCTACGCTGAACGGGCTTGATCCGTCGTCGAGCTACACGGCCTATGGGCCGGGCAGCATCAATACGGTGACCGGCGCGGCGCCGGGCTGTGTAGCGCCAGTGCCGCCGAGTGTGACGAGCAGGCATGCGGGCCAGAACCAGCCGGGCAAGACGCTGCAGGGCGATGCGGGCAGCTTCTTCCTGTTTCCCAACCCGAACGACGGCGTCTTCACGCTGCAGGGAACCTTGTCTTCCCGCTCGGTGCTGACCCAAGTGCCGTTTGATGTGGTGGACCTGCTGGGGCAAGTGATCTATACCGGATCTGCGCCGGTTGCGAACGGGTCGGTTCGTGTCAACATCACTATGGCGGGTAATATAGCCAATGGTGTATATATGGTGCGCGTGCGCGCCGATGATGCGAGCCAGGTGATCAGGTTTACACTGAACCGATAGGCCAGGCTTGCTGACGAGGCGGGGGAATGGGCGCGGCGATGAGCTGCGCTCATTCCTTTTTTATTGGGGGCCGGCATGCTGCCCGGCAGAGGCGGAATTGCACACACGGGCGCATTTTTTTATTTGCACACAATTGTGTTGATTTTCAACGATTAAGGTGTTCAGATTTGCACATTTGCACGGCAAGTGTGCAAATTGTGGCACAGCGGGAGCGGGACTGCGGGCGGCGAAAACTGAACGGCTGCACAAAATATTATTGAACACAGAACCATTGGTAATGAAGCAATTAGGGTGAAATCTCTGTACAAAAACTGAACACCGGGCTGATGTGTGTACACTGCACACATTTAATTTTACATTGTTTGTGGATTGTGGTAGGGCGGGGCAGGTGAGGGACAAAGGTAAGACAGGTATTTTGTTTTTCCAAATAAATTGGATTGCCGGGATTGATGGCGGCGGCGCGCAGCGGGGCGGCTGCAACGTGAGGCCGGGCAACCGGGGGACTTGCCCCGGATGCGTGGGAA
>Ga0364867_10482_pt1 | contig 21371 bp, 21 predicted proteins | sample ExccelAu500001D4_3_FD_206915 | JGI IMG/M metagenome (GOLD analysis project Ga0364867, IMG submission 206915) | Enriched cells from Trout Bog Lake Hypolimnion, Wisconsin, USA - BchlTB.Aug13.5000.01.D4 | ecosystem: Environmental > Aquatic > Freshwater > Lake > Hypolimnion/Profundal zone | place...
TTGTGTGTTTGGACACTTCTGGTTCCATGCATGGCGCACCTGAAATCGTCGCCAAGGCGGTGGTGTTGGAAGCGTTGCGGGTGGCCCATGCTGAAAAACGAGCCTGTTTCCTTTATTCATTCAGCGGGCCGTCATCCGTGGCTGAACTTGAATTGAAACTGACTGATGAAGGCTTGGCTGGACTATTGGAATTTCTGGCGTGTTCATTCCACGGCGGAACCGACGTGGCCGAGCCTTTACAGAGAGCCATAAAACGGTTGCATGTATCAGCCTGGCAGCAGGCAGATGTTGTTCTGGTTAGCGACGGAGAATTCCCTGTGCCAGAAGAGACAAGTAACATAATTAAAACCGCCGCAAAGGAGCAGGGATTGAGAACGCATGGAATACTTGTCGGCAGCAGGTATAGCGGCGCTATGGAGTCGTTATGTAATCCGGTGCACCGCTTCGCGGACTGGAAAATGGGGTTTTGATTACTGAATAAAGGTAATCCATGTGCGGCCGCTACACCAACACCAAAGATCTGACCGGGCTGATGAAGCTCGTGGAGGTGGTGCTGCGCGTCGCTTTTAATCCACGCTACAACATCGCTCCGACACAGATGGCTCCAGTGGTTTTCATGGATAAAAACAAACCGGCGACCAAGCTGATGCGCTGGGGTTTGATTCCCGCCTGGGCCAAGGACGAGACCACCGGCAACGCGTTGATCAATGCACGTGTGGAGACCGTGAAGACCCGCACCGCGTTTCGGGAGGCTTTTCAACTGCGTCGTTGTCTAATCCCGGCGGACAGCTTTTATGAATGGCAGGAGCGGGAAGGTAAACGCCAACCGTTTCGAGTGATGCTCAAATCCGGTGAGCCCTTTTGCTTTGCCGGGTTGTGGGAGCGGTGGATTCGTCCGGCATCCGTCGGTCAATCGGATTCGGATCTGGACGAAGCACCTCCAAGCCAAACCGTCGAGTCCTTCACTATCCTCACGACGTCGGCCAACAAAACCATCGCCCCGCTTCATCATCGGATGCCGGTGATCTTACAACCGGAGCATTACCGGTGGTGGCTGGATCACAAACCCGGGAGCGGATTGTTTGAGCAGGCGTTGGAGCACCCGGCTCAGGAGCCCCTAAAGATTTATCCGGTCAGCAATCTCGTCAACACCGTGAAGACCGATGATCCTCGTTGCGTCGAACCGGTGCAGATTGAACGCGATATGTTTGAGAAACCCTGGTGGGGAGATTGATGTTTGCCCATTTTTCGGATTAAAACCGGGAACGATTTTCTTGAAACTGGCCCATCGAAAACAGATGAATTATTCCGATAAATTCTGGCAGGAAGTGGAACGGCTATGCCCGGATTATTTGGGAGCGGAACGGTGGCTTAAACAACACGCAAAATTATTGCGATGAGAAATCGGAGAGGAGGTTGTGCCTATGAAACGTGAATTGCGTCCGGGTTTCAAGTTTCACAACGGCCGGTTGATGATCACCACCGACGAACAGGTGAAAATGATCGAGAGTTGGCCGGATTTGAAGGCCATCCGCAAACTGACCGAAAACAAGTTTTGGGAGAAGTTTGTCCCCGTCTCCCGTCTGCTCCGGCCCAAATCGGCTCGAACCCTCGATTCGCTCGGGCCCGGCAATGTGCGGTCGATGGCCCTGGACCCGCTGTATGAGAAGTATCTGGCTTTTTACCATTTCCGTAATGCGATTCCCCCGGAGATAACGAAGTCCGTGGAGCGGTTTTCCAGCCGGCAGTGGATGTTGTTGTCCTTGTGCAAGCGCCGCGAGCGCGCCAAAGACCTGTTGGAACAGAATCCCGCTTTAGGCTTCGGCGTGGCGCATCTGGGCAAATTTTGTCCGCACGTTTCTGAACCCCTGAGCACCGCCGTCAAGGTGTCCGCGTTGCGCCAGCGGGACATGCTCGGCTGGGTTGGTTTTCCCAAGACTCAGGCCTGGGTTAACATCCTGGCAAAGATTCCGGCCGAGGCCGTAACCTTGGATCGGTTACGATCTCTGGGCATGGTCGCCACCCGCCCTGAGGTGGAAGACCAACTGAAACATCTGCATTCGGTCAATGGCTGGGTGATTGCCTTGGTGTCGGAACGCCGGTTTGCCGACTTGGTGTCCCCGACGTTGTTGACTGAAATTGCCGAAGCAACCGATGCGGCGGTTCCGCAAGCGGCTTTTCATTTGCTCGAAGACCTGCTCAACATGGGCCAGCGGCTGCCCCGGCCAAACCCGCAGTCCATCCGCAATCTGGCGGCATTACGGAAACGACATGAGGAAGTAAGCGCCGCCTTTGTCCAACTGCTGGAACGGGAAAAGGAAAATCAAATCCTGCCGTTGCCACCGTTGCCCGGCACGCCGGAAATTGTGCCGCTGATCTACGCAGAGGATTTGATCCAGGAAGGCCGCGCCCAGCATAATTGTGTCGGCAGTTATTCCGGGTGGGTTCATGCCGGCTATGGCTTCATCTACCGGGTGCTGGCTCCGGAACGGGCCACGCTTTCCATTGTTAAAGGCGCGGATGGGTGCTGGGGTATCAGCGAATTAAAACTGGCCTGCAATAAATCGCCCGCTCCGGAAACTGTCCAGGCGGTGCAAGCGTGGCTCAATCAATATTCACTGTCGGTTTGAAGTCTTCTTCGGCACCGATTTGCTTGAAAGGTCAAATTGCGCTACTCTTGGAAACTATGAAAATAAAATATTTTCTCCCACTGGCGGGCCTCCTGCTGACGGGTTGCGTCACACGGACGTATACGGTCGCCACGCCGCCACCCAGCCACGAACTCTCCGTGGCCGAGGTTCAAGCCATGGTTCAGGCCAACGTCGGTGAATCGGTCATCGTGAACCAGATTCAGAACTCCACTGTGCGCTATGCTTTGACGGCTGAACAAATCATTGCGCTCAAGAACGCCGGGGCCAGTGACGCGGTGCTCAACGCCATGATCAATTCGGCGAACAAAGCTCCAGCGCAAACCACCACGACCACGGTTGAGCAAGGCCCCTATGTTTACCCGTATGTGTATGTTGACCCGTGGCCGTGGGGTTTGGGTTGGGGGCATTACTATGGCGGCTATTACCGGTATCACCGCTGGCATTGATTGTGCAAGGATTGGCTCAATGCTTGGTCGGTCTAGCGGTCACCCTGCGAGCCTAATTCTCACCCGGTCTAGGCTGCAATCACCAAACCATTATTATTCAGATTGCTTTATTGAAATCGTTATGCTATCTGTATAGCGTATTTTGCGCTATAAAAGTAGCATTATGAGTCAAAAGATTACAAAAGAGTTATTAGACCGCACATTTCAGCTTCTTTCGGGGAGACTGGATTTGATGCGGTCAAACCCCGTGCGTTTAGTGGTCTGCGGCGGTTCAGCCCTGATTGCGACCGGACTTCGTCAGCGAACCACCACTGATGCAGATGTCGTTGCCCTGTTGAGTGCCACCGGGGAATTGCTCAATCCTGATCCACTGCCCGCGTTCCTTTTGGAAGCCAGCGCCCAGGTGGCCCGCGATCTAGGGTTAAAAGAAAACTGGCTTAATAACGAGCCAAGCCGGAATGACGGCGGGCTGTTTCAGATGGGTTTGCCAGCTGGATTTGTCGACCGTCTGACCCGGCAGGTTTTCGGTTCTCGGTTGATGGTCTATTTCATCGGCCGTTTGGATCAAATTCATTTCAAGCTCTACGCGGCCGCCGATCAACGGGACGACACGCACATTGCCGATCTGCGGGCCCTGAAACCGACGGATGCCGAACTGCTGGCGGCGGCGCGCTGGGCCATGACACACGACGTCTCCGAGAGTTTCAGGATGGTGCTCACCGAATTACTCAACCAAATGGGATATGCATCCGTCGCTAAAAACATTTAAGGAGGAATACCAAGGCCTGCTCCTGAATTTCCTCTGGCGCCAGTGGTCAGCCTTGGGGGTGGCGGGCCATGACCGCGGGGAAGATCAGTGGATTATTGATCCGGAGGCGCTGCTGCTGCTCACCTGCACAGTGGGGCGTCACGACCCGCGCCTCTTTGATGAAGCACTCGACTGGCTTCAAGAAAATGGCCGTTTTATCAATGTCATGCGGCTCAAACGGATTCTTCGCACCGAGCCGTTTTCCGGCGGGCGGACGGTGGCGGCGGTAGCGGGCTTTTTAAGCAAGGGCACTGAGGCGTTGAAGTGGAAACTGCTGGCGCAATCCGTGACCCCGTCGGCGGCAGTGGAGGAATTTTTTATCGCGCCGGACGGTCAGCCCGTGCCCGTGCTCGGGGAGCCCGAACCGTATTTCCTGCGCTTCGGCTTCAAGCGTGGGCCTTTGCGCTTGCGCGAACACTCACAGCCATTCCGCCCGGCCCAACCCACCAACCTGGCCCTCCAGCTCCGGGCTTTGTTTGGCATCAATGTCCGGTGCGAGGCGGCCCTCTACCTGTTGACCCACGAAGCGGCACATCCTTCGCAGATTGCCCGCGATGCTTATTACTTTGAACGCGCGGTGCAAGGCACGCTGGTGGACATGAGCCAGTCCGGCGTGGTGGGACTGCGCTTGCAGGGTCGTCAGAAACATTACTGGCTAAAGTCAGAGCACTGGGCGGCGCTATTGAATCGCCCGCCGACATTTCCCCAATGGGTGACCTGGCCGCCACTGTTCAGCGCGCTGGAACGCATCTGGCTGAAAGTGAACGATCCTCAGTTGGAGACCCTTGACCCGCTGCTGCAATCCTCCGAGTTGCGCCGACTCATGGCGGAAGTGCGTCCCGCTATTGAGCGGGCTCGCTATGACAAACATCTTTCGGACGATCGCGAGTATCTCGGTGAAAAATACCTGCCGGTGTTTCTAGCGGACGTTATCAAGCTCCTGACTTAATAAGGGAAAGCCTGCCTGGCCTTGGGCTGAAGGAATTTGGGTTTTCAACCACCTTGCGCCCATCCAAGTCATCTGTCGCGGACGGGCTCGGTTTAACCACCAAGCCCGAGCAGATTTTTCAACCAGTCCCAAAGGCGAAGCCACCAGGGGAGATTGGCCGTTGACTGGCGTTGTTGTATCGCCCCGTATTTGACCAGGCCGATGGCGGTGGCAAATTCCGGCTCGTCCAAGGTTTGGGATAGGCCGCTGACCCCGTTGGCGTGGCCCACCTCGCACTTCATCTGAAAGACTTTTTCCGCCAGCGTGGTGATGTTTGCCATCCGCGCGCCCCCGCCGCAGAGCAACACCCCGGCCCGGAGCAGATGGGTTAACCCCGACTGCGCCAATTCCTCCGCAACGATCTTTAATATTTCCTCCACTCGCAGGGAGACAATGGTCTGCACCTGGACGGCCTTCACCTGCTTGATCTCCATCCCGCGTTCGTCCGTCACGCCGACCAGCTGCTCCCCAGCCGTCTCATCAATGAGCGCTGAGCCGTGTTGGAGTTTTAATTTCTCGGCGCGGTGCAGTGAGATCTTCAAGCCATAGGCCAGGTCGTTGGTGGCATGATCGCCGCCCACTGTCAGCACGCCGGAATGCCGGAGAATCCCTTCGGAAAAGACGGCGTATTCAGTGGTGCCGGCGCCCAGGTCGATGACCAGCACGCCCAAATCTTTTTGCTCAGGCGTGAGCAAGGCCAGCGACGAAGCCAAGCCCGAGAAGACCACATCATTCACCTGCAAGGAAATGCCGCGAACGATCCGGGTGACATTTTGTAGCCGGTTGGTTTTGCCGTGGATGACGTGCAGATCCACCTCCAGCCGGGCCCCGTGCATGCCGACCGGATCGGCGATGCCGCCTTCGCCATCCACCATAAAATGCTGCCGGACATCCAGGATCAGCGTGTGGTCCATCGGCAGGTTGATGGCCTTGGCGTTATTGATCACATCCTCGACATCTTCTTGCGTTATTTCGTAGTCGGCGGACAGCACGCGGTGAAAGCCGCGATGGTTAAAACCCTTGATGTGGCTGCCGGTCACGGCCACAAACACGCTGCGAATTTCCACGTTGGCCATTTGTTCGGCCTCGGCCACGGCGGTGCGCACATCTTCCTCGACGGTTTTGGGGTCGATGATTTCGCCCTTGCGCACACCTTTCGTCAGCGCCTGACCTACGCCGATGATGTTCAGCGAACCGTCGGCCTTCTGTTCGCCGATGACGATGCAGATTTTTGAAGTGCCGATTTCCAGACCGGCAATGATGTTGGTTTCCTCAAACATGTTCGGGATACAATTACGACGATGCGTCAACACGCGCTCATACGAGCGGTGCCGGAAGGTTTGAGGAACCTATCCCCAGGCATTTCTGCCGAGGGGAGTGGATTTAATACCCGCTCAAAAAGATTGTCAACGCCCAACGGTTGGAATGCCGGGAAAGTTATTAACAACCCGAAAAGCGACGTCGTCGCCCCCCACTAGACAAGCCCCTTATGCTGTTTCCATGCCAACGACGGCCATTCCCGAAGTCCTGCCCGGCATCGGGCAGGATAGCCAGACCGATGCCAGCACCGATCTGGATCCGGGTTATCTGGTTGTTTGCTGGAATGACCCGGTGAACCTCATGACCTATGTGACGCACGTTTTTCAGGTGGTCTTCGGCTGGAACCGGCAAAAGGCCGAGAAGAAAATGATGGAAGTTCATAACTTGGGCAAAAGCCTGCTGGTCCGGGAAGGATTGGAAAAGGCGGAGTTCTTTGTGCACCAGCTCCAAAAATACAACCTGCACGCCACCTTGGAGCGCGATTCCAAATGAGACTGCTCCGCGCTGATCAGGATCAATTCCAGTTTGAGCTGGGCCGGAATGAAAAGAGCCGGTTTATCCATCTGCTGAAACTGTATCCGCTCGTGCCGGCCACGCATCACCGGTTGAGCAAAACGGACGAGATCCCCAACCGGGAGGAGAACCAGCAACTACTGGAAGAAGCACTGCGCCACCAGCGCGAGGAGCATCGCCAACAAGTCGAGGCCTGGCTCAACGCCCCGCACCGGTTTGTTGCCGCCGGCAAAAGTTATCGGTTTGAGATGACTCGAAGCCAAATTGAATGGCTGTTGCAAGTGGTCAACGACATCCGCGTCGGCAGTTGGATCGCGCTGGGTTCACCCGAAGTGCTGGAAGCGTCCATTCAGCAGTTGAACGAGCAGACTGCGCCCCACTTCATGGCCATGGAATTAGCCGGCTATTTCGAGAGTTTTTTTCTGGAGGCCATCAGTGGTGAACGGGTGCCCGATTACGATCCCGTGGTTCTGGGAGAAGCCATTGAGTTCCCCAACCCGGAACTGGCCGATGCCGATGGGTTGGTGGCCGTGGGCGGGGATCTGTCCGTGGAACGCTTGCTGGCGGCTTACCGGCAGGGCATTTTCCCGTGGTCGGTCAACCCCATTACCTGGTGGTCGCCAGATCCGCGCGGCATCATCGAACTGGACGGATTTCATGTTTCGGAAAGCCTGGCCAAAGTCCTCCGCAAACAGCCTTTCGAAGTCACCATCGACAAGGCATTTCAGCAGGTGATGCAGGGCTGTGCGCTGCCCGGTCCCAAACGGCGCGACACCTGGATTACGCCTGAATTTATCGACGCCTATACGAAGCTGCATCAGTCGGGGCATGCCCACAGCGTGGAATGCTGGCAGGATGGCGAACTGGTGGGCGGCGTTTACGGCGTCGCCATTGGCGGGTTGTTCGCCGGGGAATCAATGTTCCGTCGGGTGGACAATGCCTCCAAGGTGGCGCTCTATCATCTGGTGCAACACTTGCGGGAACGCCGCTTTGTGCTGTTCGATATTCAGATGGTGACTCCGGCGACGCTGCCGTTGGGGGCTTTGACTATTTCCCGCTGCGAATATTTGAAACGATTAGCCGAAGCTGTGACAAGAGAGTGTTTGTTTTGAAACAGGAAATGTGGGAGCTAATGCAATTATTTTAAAATGAACGCCCCCACTTTTCAGCCACAATTTAAATTTAATTGTTGGTTTTGTAATCTTCACCTAGAACGGCCATTGCCTGAATCTTCGGCCAAATTGATTCGGGCGTTTCACCGGCATCTACCATGCTGTCCATCCTTTTGAACAATGCAATTTCATAGCGAAATGTGTTTAAGCACGCCATGATTTCCTTCTGCACCGCCTCACGGGAAATCTTATTAGGGTTGAATAAAGACCCTGTCATGCACAAGAAGTCTAATGCATCATCAAGAGTTTCAGCGCGTGCTAGGGTCATGATCATCGTCAGACACCGATCCACTCCGGTTTGCGCTTCCATGGACGTTTCATAGTGCACTATTGGAATCTTTAAGGTTGTGGCAATGGACTTTCGAAGAAGTTTCTTCACATTATCAAGCAATTCAGTTTCATTCATGATTTTTCAAAAGTTGTTGCCGTTTGGCTACCCGCGATGCGGCTAATTGGCTCCGCAATGTTTGAAATTGTATTTCATGGGATTTTACGAACAAAGATAGTTCACCAATTTATTGACTTCTGTTGTCTTTCGTTGCTTGCAAGCGGCAAGGCTCCATTCTGGAAATTGTTCTGCCTGTTTCTTCACAATACGGAAGATGTTCTGCTCAGCATAGGCTGGTCGTTTCACTGTCTTGTATTCTTCATTACTAATAGACCGATTGAGCGAACTTTCTAGCACCATGAGGTTGCCGATTCTGTTAAGCTCCTCTCCCCACTCGGCCTGTATTCTTTCTCTTTCAGCCTCGTCCTTATGGTTGAATGACTCAATATGTTCAATGTCAATTGGTGTATCGAAGATAACTTCTCGAACTTTGTCCGCTGTGCGGTTTGGTGACTCCATTTCATCTAGGAGTGCTGAAAGCCGACAGGCTAATCCTTTAGCCTTTGGATTCCAGGCGATTTGATCTTCGGTTAGGTGCTGTGTGATTTTTTGTTTTCTAGAAACCGTAATTTTATTCAAGAAAGCAATCACCTCATCCGCTGACAAAGTTAATTCACTGCCAAAAATCTTCTCCTGAACGTCATACACAATCCAGTGCAATTCATTGACCGTCCGCCAGAATTCAATGCTGAAGATAATCATTAACTTTGACAACTGGATTATAAATCGCTCTGTCAATGCTTGGTCAGACCCAAACCGATCACGAAAAAGGATAATCAGGTAATGGTATTTGCCATACCGAGACAAGTTGATGAACTCAAGCAGGCAGCGTGCTTCCATGCCAAGAATGTTGATCTGCCGTTCCCACTCGAATCGCACTCCTATGAGGCGACTTAACTCCTCGAGCCTCACTTCAATTTTATGGCACTCCTTCAGCGAGAAATTCGGCCAAGCATTGACTCTCAACACCGTATCAAAAAAGCGTTCAAAGAAGACTGACGCGCTGTATTCATGCAACACCTTGGCCATCTTGTGGCGTGTAACCCCAGCCAACCTTCAGCAACATCAAGATGACGTTGGTCGGGGAGCGGCAGTTTTTTCATTTAGCGTGGGCGATTTCTATTAAAAAAGCGCGCCTGTCTCTGCGGACTACTTCAACCACAGGACGGTGATGCCTTCGTTGGTATTGGCCAGATCTGAGTCGCCGCGCAACGCGGGAACCGCTTCCAGCATGGCCAGCACCGTGGGATTGAAAATGGTGAACGCTTCGCCGGGGACAAAGTCTTTGATGACGCCCTCTTTCTTGCGCAGGCCAAAAGATTTGCGCAGGCCGGACTGCAAGACGCCGCCCTTGCCGGAGGAGCCGTAGCCATGGATCACTTTCAAAATCCGCACACCCGCGCGCTTGGAATTGCGGATTTCCTCGACGATCTGCCGCCGGGCCTCGTCCAGCGTCGGGAAGTTGGCCTCAATGTTGTAAGTTTTCAAACTCATGATAGGTGGTCAGAAAATCCGGCGTCTTGGCAGAGAGCGCGAAGTCGAGCTTGCGCGTGACCGCCTCCATGAGCTGGCGGCGAACAGCTGGGGCGAAAGTCTTTAGGTAGGGCGGCGGTGTTCATGAAATGTGGAATGCGCTAGGTTTTAGCGCCAAGCATGGCTGGCAAAATTCCAAAGCCCGGCGACGACTCAGCCAGCGCCCCGGTCTCCTTGAAATACTTCAGCGATTGTTCGAAGGAACCAAAAGGCAAGTGGCTATTGAGATCGATCAGGTTCCGGAAGAACGAAATAAAGGGCTCGGGATTACTTTTCACGGTCAAGGCTTCGAGCACCGTCAGGTAGTCACTACGCAGGGAGGTTGGAATAATCAACCGCGCCTGCCCCACCGCTTCCAGTTCCGCATTCATGGCCAAGCGGGAAATCCGACCGTTGCCGTCATTGAAAGGATGCACTTCCGCAATCAGAAAAAGGACATAGAGGGCACGGGCAGTGGGTGAAGTCAGGTCACGGCTGGCCGGCCAGCCGTGCACCAAAGTTTCGGCCACCAGTTCCGGCGCCACAAACATGCGGGCACCGAATTGGTTGGGGGTAGTTTTGAAAACACCCGGCTCGATGGCCGAACGGCTGGCCATCATGCGGGCATGCCGGCGCTTGAGCAATTCCAGCAGCTGGGTTTTGTCGTGGGGAACTTCGCCGCTGATTTTTGGGTCATTAATCAGCCGGTAGGTTTCGAGGATGTCATGCGCATCATCGGGGCGTTTTTTTTCCAAGGCTTTGGCCGCCTCCCGGTCATAAACAATGACCCGGGCTTCCTCGACCGAGAATTTGGTGCCTTCGATGAAATTGGAAAAATAGGCTTCCCAGAAGGCGCGATTTTCGAATTCATTTGACGGTGGCTTTGGCAATTCTTTGAATGGTTCGGCGGCCAGACGGGCGTGGAGCGTGCCGAACAGGGTCATCCGGTCGGGATCGTAGGGCTTGCCCTGGGAACGGGAGCGCATAGGTTCGGTGGCGAGCTTGTAGTCCGAGGTTTCGCCTTTGATCGCAGCGACCAGCTGATGGAATTCCTGTGCTTCCCGATGCCAACCCAATTCGACAGCCAGTGCTCCCACCTGCTGCCGCAGGCTGTTTAGCCAGTCCATTCCGAAGATGCGAATGTAACGATCGAGCCATTTTTCCAGTTCGGCAGCAGAAAGCGTTTTAGGCTCGTCACCAGCATGTGCCCGCGCAATCTGCAGATTTTCCAGCATGGCCCGAGCCTGACTGGAGGTGAACACCTCCTGGCCATCCCCCAAAGGAGTGCGGGCGTCACTCGCCTGCGGAGCCGGGCCACGCCAGACTCGAATCTCCAAACCGGGAAGCTCCCGCACGGGTGCCACCGCGCGGGGCAAGGTCAGATGGAGTTTACCTCCGGGCGAAACATTGCCTTCCAATACCGAACGGTGGCTGATCACCGCACCGGGATAATAATATGCGACAATTTCAAGCCGATGCCGACGCACAATCTCCTCGGCTGAGGAAATCAGGTCATCCGTGTAAAGCTTGGAGGCAAGCTTACGCAGCTTCCCTGCCTTAACGGCACGGAGAATTTCCTTATTTCTGGCGGTGCTGGCAAAAATTATGGCCATGCTATTTTTATAAAATTAGGCGACTAAAATAGGCTGAAATGTCTATTTTCATATAATTAGATTTATTTTATGTCTATTTTCATATAATTAAATGAATATTGTTCAAAAATGCTAGAATCGCTAATAATATTTTTCTCATTTTTTACGGTCATCTAACACTAGGTAAAATTGCATCCCAAGTATTCCATATAATTAAGCGACTCAAATAGGCAAAAATGTCGTTTTTTATATAATTAGACTCAAATACTGGTGATTTTTATATAATTAAATGAATGTTTTCAAAAGTCAAAGGCTGATGCGGTTGCCTTTTTCAACTCCGCTTGCGCCGCTGTGCGCAGGGCGGCGAGCCATTGCTCGAGATCGGTCTCAGTGGCGATGAAAGGAAGAACTTACTTGCAGCGTTGTGACGAGGAAGCATTGAAATCTTTCGGCGAGGAGCAAGACTGGGTGTCTCCGTGGGCTACTTCAACCACAGGACGGTGACGCCTTCGTTGGTGTTGGCCAGATCCGGGTCGCCGCGCAACGCGGGAACCGCTTCCAGCATGGCCAGCACCGTGGGATTGAAAATGGTAAACGCTTCGCCGGGGACAAAGTCTTTGATGACGCCCTCTTTCTTGCGCAGGCCGGACTGTAAGATGCCGTCTTTGAACAAACGCCCGGTTTTCAGCTGAAAACCTTCGGAATTTGATGCCAGCGACTGCTCATTTGCGTTAAATACATACTCCCGAATATTCAAGGCGGCCATGAAAAAATCGTCAGGAGGAGTTGAGGGCATTTGCAAACTGGCAAGGCCGTTTGAGGTTTCCATTCAAAGCACTGCCTTGCGGTATGTCTCAGAATCCGACCGACCGTGCGCGATTATTATGATTCGTGACAAAAAAACGTGGTGGGAAGTCTCCAAGCACTTCAAGGATATCGGACTAATCTGGATGAAATGGAACCCTTCCCAGTTGCCGCCAACTTACGCCACAGCGGCGGCCATGAAAGAAAAACCTCGAAAAAAAAACTTCCACTGGAAAGCCGATGTGCCAGCAAGTGATTGGTTCAAAATAAAAAATTGGGGGGGGGGAACCTGCCTTCAAACTTAAGGAAACCGCCGTGCGACTTGGATTGTGGGGGGGGCTGACGGTTTTAGAAGCGCAATGAAGATTCCTGCAATAGGGGGTCAATCCGCGTTCTCCACTTCCGAACGCCCCAGCCAGTAACAGGCCAGCGGCGCGGGAATTTTTGCCACCATTGCGCCACCGCCCGCGTCACCCAGTGAAAGCACGCCGAAATCCGTGACCTCTTTGGTGATCGCATAGCCACGCAGCACCTTTCGTTCCGCGCAGAATTGTTGCATCCCCTTTAACTCGCCCAACCCCGTGGCCTGCGAGCGATATTTCACCTCAAACGGCACGACCCGGCCTGCCATTGAGGCGATGACATCCACCTCGTAATCCTTTTTCCCGCGCCAATAATTGAAGGCCACGCTCTGGTCATAGTAACGCGTGACGACGTGCTTGAAGAATGCCGTCTCCACAGCCACGCCCAACGCCGCCGCATCCTCCAGCAGCGACTTGCCTTTGAGCATCACGCTTGGCGCGATGGCCGCATCCGCCAAATACACCTTGTAACGCGCCCGCAAAATCTCCTTTCCGTAACCGAACGGGGCCAACCGGTGAATCAAATGGGTATTCTCCAGCAGCGTGATGAAATTATTTGCCGTTGGCTTCTTCACCTCCAAATTTTTGCACAGTGTCGGCATGTCCAGCAGGCCGCCGTCATGCAGGCACAGGTAAAGAAACGTTTGCTCCAGTTCCAGCACCCGCCGCACGCCGAACAACGCCGTCATGTCCCGCTTGAGCACCTTGTCCACGATGTCCTCCCGCAGGAGTTTCTGCGCCTGCGTGATGTTTTCCATCAACGCCGTCTGGGGGAAACCGCCGCGCAACAGATATTCGTGGAAGTGCGCCACCAATCCCCGCGCCTCTTCGCCCACCCGCGCGAACTGCACCGGTTGCCAGTCAAACAACTGGTTGAGCGACCCCACCGCCGGTAATTGCGGCGCGGTAATCTTTTTGATTTGCAGATATTCGTAGAACGACAACGTCGCCAGCGGCAGCGTGTGCCACCGCCCCACGCCTGATTCCTGCCCTTCTGTCACCAACGGTGTCGCCGACCCGGTTACTGCGATACGCCGCTGTTTCTGGAAATCCACCTGATGCTTCAGCCAGGTCTGCCAGTCTTTGGTGTATTGAATCTCGTCGAGAAAAAAATATTCCATGCCATCCCGCGCCGGTTCGATTTCCCGCCAAAGATTAAGCAGGCCGTCCAACCCGGCCAGTTTCACCAGCGGATGATCAAACGTGGCATAAAGAATCTTTGTGGGGGGCACGCCGCTCTCGATCAACGCTTCCACCGTCTGCAACAACAACGTCGTCTTGCCCACCTGCCGTGCGCCGGACAGCAGCAAAGCCCGGTGTGCCGGGGGATGGGTCATCCATTCCAGCACTTGTGCAAACGCCGCCCGCCGCCACTTAGGTAATTCGCCCACCCGACCATCCCGCCACCAAGGGTTATATTGGCCGAGCACCGCGAGTAGTTCTGTTTTTGAGGCAACCACATCGACAAATTCCTTCAAAACACATTATAAGGCAAGTATATTATACTTAAATAGATTGTTTTGGTTGTTTTTAGTTATTTTTATCGAATTGCATAATGATCCTGGCGGCGGTCACAGCGTTACAACTCACGCCCTGTCATGGGCTAAAAATATTTTGACGGTTGTCAGCCACTGTGTTGTTGGAAGGATACTTCATTGCAGGCACAATAAAGCGATGGGTGAATCCTGGGTCATGCGCGTCACCCAAGAAGTTTTGCACTTCGTAGGTTTCACGGATTATTTAGGCGGCTTCAAGCCAGCGCATCATGTCTTTTGAAAATCAGGCTAATTCGTCTGCAAACCAGTCCGATTTTCCTGTTGAGAAGGGGTTATTCGTAACGCAACGCCACGATGGGATCCAGCGCGGCAGCCTTATGCGCGGGATAGAAGCCAAAGAAAATGCCAATGACTGAACTGACCCCGAAGGCTAAAATAATTGAACCACTTGAAACCACGGCCTTGAAATCGGCAAACATTCCCACTAAGTGGGAAGCGCCGATGCCGCAGAGCACGCCGATTAAGCCGCCCAGCAAACTCAACGTCACCGCCTCGATGAGGAATTGCAGCCGGATGTCGCCGGGCTGCGCACCCACCGCGATGCGGATGCCGATTTCGCGGGTTCGTTCCGTGACGCTCACCAACATGATGTTCATGATGCCGATGCCGCCGACGACCAGTGAAATGCCGGCAATGGAACCGAGTAGCAAAGTGATGATCTTTGAGATGGAATTCACCGTATCGGCAATTTCCTTTTGATTGAAAATGTTGAAATCGTCGCCCTGACTGGAAGTCAACCGGTGGCGCTGGCGCAGCAGGCTGGTGATTTGTTGCTGGGCGATGTCCATCCGGTCCGCGCTGCGGATTTCCACGTTCACCGAACGCAGGTAGCGGTCGCCGGTGAGGCGCTTCATTGCCGTGGTGTATGGAATAAGAATGCGGTCGTCCTGGTTGGCTCCGCCCATGCCGGCACCTTTGCTTTCCAGCAGGCCAACGATGGTGAAGGGAATGTTTTTGATGCGCACACTTTGGCCAACCGGATTCAACGGGCCGAACAGTTCGTTGGCCGTTTTCGAGCCGATGACGGCAATTTTCGCCGCGCTGCGAATATCGCTTGCATTGAACATCGAGCCTGCCGCCAGCTTCCAATCGCGGATTCTCAAATAATCCTGGGATTCGCCAGCCACGGTGGTGGACCAGTTTCGTCCATTGGCAATGGCTTGGGCGGTCACGGAAACCTCCGGGCTGACCGCCGCCACATCCGGCACCTCGCGCTGGATCGCACTGGCGTCCTCCAGAGTGATGGCACTGGCGCTGCCGAGACCGGAATTCACGCCGCCAGACTTTTTGCTCCCGGCGAACACCGTCAACAGGTTTTGGCCCAGCGCCGAAACTTGGCTGGTGATGCGCGCTTGCGCGCCATTGCCCACCGCGACCATCGCCACCACCGAAGCCACGCCGATAATGATGCCCAGCGCGGTCAGCATGGAGCGCATTTTGTTGCGGCGCAGGGCGCGCAAGGCGATCAGCGCCGTCTGCCAGACTTGGAGTAGTTGGATTTGGATGAAAGTGAACATAGGCTTCAGGCCAGCTTGGCTTTTTCTTCCGCCTGATTGAGCACGGCAATTTCATCCCGCGCCACCCGGCGGTTTTCATTGACGGTGTCGCTGATAATCTGCCCGTCGCGCATAACGACCATGCGCTTGCAATAGGCGGCAATGTCCAGTTCGTGCGTGACCATGACGATGGTGATGCCGGATTCGTTCAACTCCTGGAACAAGCCCATGATTTCAATGCTGGTGCGCGTGTCCAGGTTGCCGGTCGGTTCGTCGGCAAGCAACACCTCTGGCCGGCTCACCAATGCTCGCGCAATAGCGACGCGCTGTTGTTGCCCACCAGAAAGCTGGCTGGAGTGATGGTCGCGTCGTTCCCCCAGCCCCACTTTTTCCAAAGCCTTCACGGCCCGATCATGCCGGTCGCCCAGCGTCACTAGCGGATGACTGTAAAACAGCGGCAGCTCGACATTTTCCTGCGCGGACGTGCGCGCCAGCAGATTGAAACTTTGGAACACAAAACCAAGTTTCTTGTTCCGTAGCTTGGCCAGTTGCTTGCGGTCGAGGTCGGCCACGGCGACGCCATCAAGGAGATAAGTTCCTGACGTGGGTTGGTCGAGGCAGCCGATGGTGTTCATCAGCGTGGACTTGCCCGAACCGCTCGACCCCATGATCGCCACGAATTCGCCGCGATGGATGTCCAGCGTGACGCCGCGCACGGCTTTCACCTCGACCTCGCCGGTCTTATAGGTGCGGACGAGTTCGCGCAATTGAATCACCGGAGTGTTCATGTTTTCATTCCGGTGCTTGTGGCGGCGGACCGCCAAATCCGCCTTTCGTGGCGGCGGTCAATGTGGAGGTGACGACGGCGTCGCCGGCTTTCAAGCCTTCGGTCACTTCCGTGTCCGTGCCGTCCGTGATACCGGTCTTGATGATGACCGGCTTTAGTTTCACACCGTCCGTGCTGGGGCTGTAAACGAGGCGCTGGCTGCGGTCCAATTTCTTTGGCGGCGTGCCGTCATAGACCGCACCGTCCGGCGGCGAATAACGCAAGGCCGTGTTGGGAATTATCAACACATCCTTCCGCTCGGAGACCAGAATGGAAACATCGGCGGTCATGCCGGGAAATAGTTTTTGCTCCGGGTTTTCGACGGAAATAATGGTTTCGTATGTCACCACGTTTTGCGTTGTGGTCGGCGATTTGCGGACCTGCATGACCGTGCCGTGAAACACCTCGTCAGGAAACGCGTCCACGTTGAAATCCACCGACTCGCCCACGCGCACCTGGCCGATGTCCGCTTCGGAGACGGCGGCGCTGATGTTCATCTTGGTGATGTCCTGCGCCACGGTGAACAGCACCGGCGTGTTCATGGCGGCGTTGACGGTCTGCCCCAGATCCACTTTGCGAGAGATGACCACGCCGTCCACCGGCGCGGTGATCTTGCAGTAACCCAGATTCGCCTTGGCACTTTCCAGCGCCGCCCCCTGAATGACGACCGTGGCTTCCGCCTGCGCCAGTTCGGCTGTGGCTTGATCGAGGTCGAGTTGCGAGGCCGCCTTCAACGGCACAAGAATTTTTTTTCGTTCCAGATTTTGCCGCTTTAGGGTCACCTCGGCCTTGGCGCTGGCGAGCTGGCCTTCCGCCTGCTGCTGGGCCGCCTCATAAACCGTCGGGTCTATCTCGGCAACCAACTGGCCTTTCTTCACCAGCGAATTGAAATCCACATACAGCGCGGAGATTTTTCCCGACACTTGGCTGCCGGCGTCCACGCTGACGACGGCGCCCAACGTGCCGCTCGCGGTGACATGCTGCACCAGATCGCCGCGCGCGACGGCGGTGGTTTCATAATGGTTCACTCCCGCGCCGGATGGTTTGCAACCTGCCAGGCCGATGGCGGTCAATGCGACGAGACCCGCAAGGCACCATTTTGAGAGGCCGTGTTCTTTGCAGAATATTTTCACCGGCCAGATTTCTTCGCGATAAAAATGAATGAATAGTTTCATAAAGATTTAGTTCCAACCGCCGCCCACTGCTTTGTAGAGCGAAATTTGGCTGGTGAGTTGACGAAAACGGGCTTGCAGCAAGTCCTGCTGGGCGTTGTAAAGGTCTTGCTGGGCCGAGAGCACGTTCAAATAAGAATCCTCGCCCTGACGATAACGAAGGTTGGCCAATTCGAAGCGCCGTTGCTGCGCAGTTATCAAAAGCGATTCCTCCCCGATCTGTTCAGTGTAACTGCGGCTGGCCACCAAAGCATCGGCCACTTCCCGGAACGCGGTTTCGATGGCCTTCATGTAATTCTGCACGTCAATGCGTTTGCTGACTTTGGCGGCATCCAATGAAGCCAAATTTTGTCCGGCCGTGAAAATGGGCACGGTGACTTGCGGCGAAAAACTCCAAACGCCTGTCCCGCCGCCAAACAGCTTTTCAAATTCCGCGCTGGTTGATCCGACCGAGGCGGTCATCGTGATGGTGGGGAAGAACGCCGCGCGCGCCGCGCCGATGTTGGCGTTGGCGGCTTTGAGCGTGTGTTCCGCTTCCAAAATATCCGGCCGCTGTTGCAGCAACTCCGATGGCAGTCCGGCGGGAATGTCCGCCAGCAGGCTGGTGTCGTTGAATGCCCGCGCCGGCGGCAGATTGGTCGGCATCGGTTGGCCGATCAGCAACACCAGATAGTTTTCCGCCTGTGCCCGTGCGCGTTCGTAGGTTAGCAGATTGATTTTCGCCGTCTGCACCTGGCCTTCCGCCGTGCGCAAATCCAATTCGCTGCTCGCTCCGGCGTCAAACGTGGCTTTGTTGAGCGCATAAGAATCCTGCACCGTCTGCAAGGTTTGTTTCGCCAGCGCAATCTGTTCCTCGGTCTGGCGCAACGTGAAATATTCCGTGGCCACTTCGGCAACCAATGACACCTGGGCGCTGCGCTTGCCCTCGACCGTGGCAAAGTATTGTTCCAACGCCTGACGATTCAGGCTGCGCACGCGGCCAAACAAATCCACTTCATACGCCGTTGAACCGAGACTGGCGCTCCATTGGTCAGCAGTTGCGCCGTTGGCATGGGCCTTTTGATAGCTGCCGTTGGCATTCACCGTTGGCAGCGAAGCCGACCAAGTGATCCGGTATTGCGCTCGACTTTGCTCCACGTTCAGGACGGCCACCTGAAAATCACAATTGTTCGTCAAGGCCAGACCAATCAATTGCTTTAGCCGTTCGTCGGCAAAGTAATTTGTCCACGACAGCGTCGCCACCGCGCTGGCATTGGTTGCCGTCACGCCGGGATATTGCGACGCCACCGGTGCCACTGGGCGTTCATACTTGGGAATCATCGCGCAGCCGGATAGCAAGAGCGCGCCGACCATACAAAATGACAGGGATTTTCTCATGGCTGTTCAGCGCTTTGGTGGTTTTGGCGGAAACGGTAAGCGCGGTCTTTCCGACGCCGGAACCACCGGCGCGCTTTTCAATCCGGCCGTGACGTAGCCGATCATTTCGCGCAGCACCGCCTCGCGCGATTTTGCATTATTCATTCCCGGCATCTCGCTCGCATGGATGGAAAACATCAACAACGCGCCCATCGCGAACATCGAGCGCAGATGGAGCAAATCTTCCGCGACCTCCGGCCGCGCGCGTTTGAGCGCCGCGATAAACACTTCGACGCCGGGCAGAAGTTCTTTTTCGATGGCCGCATGAATGAACGGCGGTGGCATCAATAAATTCCGGGCCAGAAATTTGTGAAATGCGGGATGTTCCAGCCCTGACTCGAAAGGCGGACGGATCATGCACTCGACAATTTTCTCCACGGAAACCGGTTTGCCGCCCGCTTGCATTTCCGCGTCCTGGAGCAGCCGCAGTCGTTCGGCGTTGACCGGCCGGAAGCCCCGCATGAAGGTCTCAATGTAAAGCGCCGCTTTCGAGCCATAGTGGTAAGTGGCCGCGCCCAAATTCACTTTGGCTTCCTCCGCGAGCATCCGCATCCCGACGCCATCGTAGCCCAGTTCGCCAAACAAACGTTCTGCCGTATCCAGCAGGCGGGTGACGGTCGCTTGATCCTTCGCTGATTCGCTTTGTGTTTTAGCTCTCACAGGCTTAATGATACATACGTACGAAAGTCTGTCAAACCAAAATCGCTTTCTGCATTGCCGCCGAAGTCATTGGATACTCCCCCGATAGAAACGGGCTTAACGCCTTCGCTCCTGCGGCAAGACGATTTTTGATTTCAGTTCAGATTTTTGCTATTCTCTACAGATGTCGAACCACCAGAATCTGCCCTCTGCCCCCGGCGCAATCACTTTGCATACACCGCTCCGGATTGGAGCATGGAATTTACCCAACCGCATCATCATGGCACCGCTGACCCGTTCGCGCGCCGGGGTTGAGCGCATCCCCAATGCCCTGATGGCTGAATACTACGTTCAACGCGCGTCGGCGGGGTTGATCATCTCCGAAGCCACGGCGGTGACTCCCATGGGCGTGGGCTATGCCGATACGCCTGGCATCTGGTCCGAAGCCCAAGTGGCAGGTTGGAAGCAAGTAACCCAGGCGGTGCATCAAGCCGGCGGACGAATTGTCCTGCAGTTGTGGCACGTCGGGCGCATCTCCGACCCGATGTTTCTGAATGGAGCTTTGCCGGTGGCACCCAGCGCCATCGCCGCCGCTGGCCATGTCAGCCATGTTCGTCCATTAACAGCGTTTGTCACTCCCCGCGCATTGGAATTGAAGGAAATCGCTGGGGTGATTGAAGCCTATCGCCAAGGGGCGGAAAATGCTCAACGAGCTGGATTTGACGGCGTGGAAATCCACGGGGCCAACGGTTATCTGCCCGACCAGTTTCTGCAGGACAAGACGAATCACCGCACCGATGACTATGGCGGTTCCATCGATAACCGCGCCCGCCTGATGTTGCAAATCACCGATGCCGCCATTGCCGTCTGGGGTGCTGACCGCGTCGGGATGCATCTGGCACCGCGCGGCGACGCTCATGACATGGGCGATTCCAATCCGCTGGCCACGTTCGGCTATGTGGCGCGGGAACTGAAGCGGCGGCACATTGCCTTCATCTGTGCCCGCGAATCATTGGGCGAGAACCGCATCGGCCCGCAATTGAAATCAATTTTTGGCGGGGCATACATCGCCAACGAAAAATTCACCCAGACTACGGGCAATCAGGTGTTGGCGGCCGGGGATGCTGATGCCGTGGCTTACGGAGTGCCGTTCATCGCCAACCCCGATCTGCCGGAACGCTTCAAACAGAACGCGCCGTTAAATCCGCCGGATCAAGCCACCTTTTACGCGCCGGGCGCCAAAGGCTATACGGATTATCCTTTTTGGAAGCGCTAATAAAAAAGGCGGAGGAAATAAATCCTCCGCCAGTGTTCTAAAATTCAGCCGTTGTTTACTTCGTGCCGAGGATGGCGTCCTTGGCGGCTTTGGCCACGCGGAATTTTACCACGCGCTTGGCGGCGATCTTGATGGTTGCGCCGGTCGCCGGATTGCGTCCCATGCGCGCCTTGCGATTCACCAGCACCAGCTTGCCCAACCCCGGCAGGGTGAAGCTGTTCTTGGCGTTCTTGTAGGCCAGATTGACCAGCGCCTCAATGGTGGCGGCGGCTTGTTTCTTGGTGAGTCCTGCCGTTTCCGCAACGGCACCGATGATCTGTGATTTAGTTAAGGCTTTTGCCATAGGGGTTAAGCATCCACCTTGAACTGGCCTCACCACAAGCCCAAAAACCTTAATTCAACAATGGTATCAAGGGGTTCATCCCGCTCCCGAC
>Ga0364867_10175_pt2 | contig 21215 bp, 17 predicted proteins | sample ExccelAu500001D4_3_FD_206915 | JGI IMG/M metagenome (GOLD analysis project Ga0364867, IMG submission 206915) | Enriched cells from Trout Bog Lake Hypolimnion, Wisconsin, USA - BchlTB.Aug13.5000.01.D4 | ecosystem: Environmental > Aquatic > Freshwater > Lake > Hypolimnion/Profundal zone | place...
GTTTTGAGTATGGTAAACGTTTTGACACACCTGGTGTAGAAGAAGCTATAAAAATGATGAAGAAAGGCGGCAAAGCTACTGCTATTGTTCCCTCAAAAATTGCTTACGGAGAAACAGGCAGGGCAGGGGTCGTACCGCCATACGCTACAATGGTTTACGAACTGGAAATTGTAAATGTTCAGTCAAAGGCCGATCATGATAAAACAGTTGAAGCTGATAAAAAGAAAGAGGCCGAAAAAACTATGAAGAATAAAAATGATGAAGCTGCAAATCTTGCCAAATACCTGAAAGAGAAAAATATTACCGTAAAGCCTACCGCCAGCGGTCTCTATTATATTGAGAAGGTAAAAGGATCAGGCGCCAGGGCTATGGCTGGCAAGGTAGTAAAAGTTCATTACACCGGAACACTGCTCGACGGTACCAAGTTCGATTCAAGCCGCGACAGGAACCAGCCATTCGAATTCACTCTAGGGCAAGGACAGGTGATCAAAGGATGGGATGAGGGGATAGCACTCATGAATGTTGGAGGAAAAGCAACTCTTATTATTCCTTCCAAAATGGGTTATGCCGAGCGTGATATGGGCAAAATCAAGCCGTATTCATCACTGGTATTTGATGTTGAATTAATTGATGTACAAGACCAAAAGCCTGCAACTCCGAAGAAGTAAAATCCAGATGAGGAAAATTCTGCTGGCAATCATATTATTGACCTGGTTCCTGCCCGTTCACGGGCAGGAACTTGTGGTCGATTTTACGTTCGACGAGGTTTGCCTCGGTCAGATCACCCATTTAGCCAGCCATTGCTATATCATAGATACTTCAGGACAACATAAAGATTCTATAGTTTCGATAGCCTGGGACCTTAACGGAGACGGTAAATTCAATGAAGGCCACGACACTATCATCGACACTGTGTTTCAGAGGGCAGGATTGCACGATGTCGGTTTAAAAGCCATTACGCTGAAGGGAGTGGCAAAAGCATTGTACAAGCTTGTGCCGGTTAATAATTTACATGCCTCGTTTTCGGCGACCTCAAGTTGCTTTCATCAACCGGTTTTATTTACAAATCAAACCGTTATCAACGGGGCAACAACAGTTTATTACCTCTGGAAGTTCGGTGATGGAATCACATCCATAGAAAAAAATCCACATCATACCTATGCCGATTCAGGGCAATATAACGTCACTCTGTATGCCAGCTTTGTGACCGGTTGCGAAGATTCAGTCAAACAATTTGTTCAGGTTTCTGCATTTCCTTCGCTGGTGATCGAATTCGTAGGGGATACTGTTATGAGGAAGGGTGATTCATTGTTAGCCAGCCTGCAGGGGACTTTTGATAGTGTAAAGTGGTCGACAAACGAGACATCTTACACTATCATAATCAAAAAAGCAGGGTATTATTCTGTGGAAGCTTATAAAAATGGCTGTTCCGGCCAGGCGGGTTTTAACGTTACCATAAGTGAGCCTGGCTCCGATCCGGTTATCAGTAACATATTTACACCCAACGGCGATGGTCATAACGATCTCTGGGAGATCCTGAATCTATCTGATTTCAAACCTTGCCAGGTAAATGTTTTTGACCGCTACGGAACCCAGGTCTATTCGAACAGCGATTACAAGAATGACTGGGATGGTTCCTTCAATGGAAAACTACTGGCAAACGATACCTATTACTACTTTGTGCGCTGTTACAACAATGTACTGTATAAAGGAAATGTCAACATTCTGAAATGATCAACTGATCCCTGAATTATGCAAATAAACCGGTTGCTGTTCCTTCTTTTGCTAATTTTTCCGGGAATTATCAAAGCCCAGCAATACCCGATTTTGGATGAATACAGGATCAATCCGGGAATCCTTGCACCTTCTTTTACTGGTACCACTTCCTTATTCCAGGTTTATCTTACCCAGAGAAATGAATGGACCGGTATCCCGGGAGCGCCCGTGACAGGTGCTGTCAACATTGAAGGTATTCCGTACCAGAACATGGGACTGGGTACTAATATCCTGGTCAATAAAGCAGGAATGGTGCGTTATTTCTCTGTTAACCTCAATTATGCCTACCATCTCAAACTGGCCGCAAATCATTTTCTTCACTTCGGGATCAGCCCGGGCCTTTATCAGAATTCCATCGACCTTTCCGGTCTTATTGTTCCTGATCCTAATGATCCTTTGCTCAACTCCGGCAAGACCACCGAAACTTATCTCAACTGCGGCGCCAGCCTGATGTATTCATTTAAAACGCTGAATATTTGCTTCGGATTTCCTTATCTGTTCAATAACAGGTCTTTATACGGGGATACCCAATATTCGAACTACCTCACTATGGGAACCAACTTTCAACTGTACCTGAATTATTTACTTGCTCTGGGTAAAGACTGGGGCTTGCAGTTTGATATTCTCTACCGCAAGGTGCAGTATACACCCTGGCTAATTGATGCAGGCATGATGGTTAAATACAGGGATATGTTATGGCTCGGACTCTTATACCGCCGGGGCAATACCATAGCGGTTAATGCAGGGTTTTCAATTGCACATTCAATTGTTATAGGGTATACTTATGAATTCTCTGGAAGCGCAATGATGGGACAAAGCGGGGGGACTCATGAAATAACTCTTGGATATACCTTGCATGGGAAAGAAAAGACAAAGGCTCCACCTTTAAAGATTAAAGACTATTGATAATGATAATCAAAGGATTAAAATACAGTCTTCAGTTAATCATAGTTCTGACAGCGCTTCAACCGGTTTCTTCCACCGGGCAGAGTATGACAAAAACAGGTGGGATTGGTTTCAGGATCGAGGTAAACCCGTCCTTACCCAGAGTATTTTCTTACGACTCCCTGTTTACCCTACATGGCAATAAGTACTCCTTTGCCGTCACTTCATATGTACTTCCACTGGTCACTGATTATACTGATACACTGAGAGCATTATCTCAGAGAGGGGTGGAACTGATGGATAATACGCCTACTCATGCCACTCAGTTTTTCAATATTATCGACTACCACGATACCAACCTGTTCAAAAATAAACCCGGTGTGGATCATATCAACGGGCAGAAGATCTGCCTGAAGTATACTTCCATGGATACTACTGTATCACATGGCGAAGGTTATATTGACCTTCACGGGAACAGGGTTATAAGCTACAATCCCGGCGAATTCCATGATCTGCTGAATCCTACCGTTTATATGGCGGTTTTTCTGGGCGCACCGGTAAACCGTCTCTGTATGTTCTATAACGTAAGCGCAGCAAATGTCAATGACCCCGATACTTTGTATTTAAAGACCTTCTGGGGTGAAACTGTGAGCTTTACCGATCATATTCATTTCAGGTATCACAAGCTTAAAAACTATAATGTAGTAATGCATGATTCAGCATTGAACATCCTTGCAAAACGCTCACTTGATATCTTTGATTCGGTGAATCTCAGCAGGCCTTATACCTGGATCCAACCCGATGGACAATACCCCTGGATAAGCCCGTCAAAACTAAAGGCTATCATGGGGCAAAAACGTCAGTTCAAACAGTCCACTTCCTATTTTCAATCTTCACTGTTCTGCTATAACGAAGTCAATTCAACAGGACTGAAGCCGTTTGGCATAGATAATGAATCAGATGGTCTCAACAGCCTGGACCTGACCATGTATAAATTCATCATCGCCTCCGCTGTTGCAAGGCATTTTGTCCTGTTCGATGTGGCAAACCTGGCGAACTCCGGTTCTTCCTGGCAGGGGTACCTTAACGGTATGGGCAGCCTCCTGGATTGGTGCAACGCCAAAAATATCCCTGTCAAAACATATTCGGAATGGAAATCGGTAATATATGACAGCCTTCCGAATAAAACAGCTAATATTTTTCCCCGCCTGGATGTTGATCTCAACGAGGATCATTGGCCTGATGGTTTTGATTATAATTCCTCCTCCATCAAGGGGATATATGATACGACCGAAGGCGTGCAGTCAAGCGGGTACAGGAGTTTCAAAATGGCCGGAGGAGGAACCCTTTGCAGTGTTTCCCTGCTTGGAGGCCTTGAAAAGAAAAGCAATTACTTTGTCTTTTACCTTAAAGGATCCGACACAGTTTCTGCATCAGTGGTCAATGTTAAATTCGTGTTTCCCGAAACAGGACATACGCAGCAGTACACTGCAACCACAGGGCTTAATGTATATAAAAAAAACCAGCTGATCGTCAATGTGCCTGATTCTCTCAGTGTTGCAAATATTTCAATTACACGCGACACTTCTTACCATGACACACTGCACATCAGCGGTTTTGAGTTCCGTTCAACCGGCTTCCTTTCAATGTCAAAATACCCCTTGCAGGAAAAAACCGCTAATGTGCTTTTCAATTCAATTAACCTGTTCCACCTGATCATTGATACCGCTGTGCCGCTGAATCAATATACCTGGACCTTCAAAGGGAACCATTCGATGTCGTTCTCCGTTGTTTCCGATAGTCTTATGAAAATAAACAGGCCCCGTTCTTTCTGGATTGGTAAGGACAGCGTTTGGGCTATAGCCCATCAACCCGGGGGTTTTACCGACAGTTGTTTTTTCAGGTTCAGGTCCGATTCCATCCCGACTGCCTGTGCCGGCGCATCCATCAATATTTCAATCATGGATACACTTACAAGTTCCGATTATATCCGATGGACTTCCTCTCCACTGGATTCCACATTTACCGATACAACGATCTTTAATCCCACGGTTTCTCCTAAAGTCAACACCTGGTACAAGGTAAAAGTATACAATCTATTGGGTAACATCAATAAAGACAGCGTGAAGATTATCAGGCATCCTTATCCTGTATCAAATCTTTTCAAGGACTCTACGATCTGTAAAGGCAAATCTATTGTTCTCAGCGCCTCCGGAGGCACTCATTATCTATGGAGTACTGGTGATACGACGGCATCAATAACAGTTAAACCTGATACCCTGACTAAATATACGGTTCATATTGATAATCAATGGAATTGTACTTTGAATGACAGCACAGTGGTCCATGTAGCAGAATTGCCTGTAGTAACTATGAGCGGTCTTCTTCCTCAATACTGTGCAAATGATGATTCCTGCTACGCGATGGAAAGAACCCCGTGGAATGCAGTTTTCGGAGGAAGTTCAGGAATAAGATACGGTTACCAGTTCTGTCCTCAATCTGCGAGGACGGGTAAAGACACTATATGGGTGCATTATACCTCCCCCGAGGGATGTTACAATGCCGATACAAATTATACAACGGTAACTGCATTGCATGTGATCCCTGCACTGCCCGATACTGATCTTTGCGCCAATAAAAGTATAAAACTTGATGCCGGACCAGGCGCTGATAATTACCTTTGGAGTAACGGCGACACCACCCAGACCACAGTGGCCGATTCAGTTAATCATGGTCTCGGATTACTGAAAGTGTGGGTTTATGCGACTAAATCAGGTTGTGTTTCTTATGATACAGCCAGGATTATTTTCATAAAATGTCAAACAGGGATCAATGAGCAGTTGACCGGTGAACTATTCACAGTCTATCCCAATCCTTTCAATGATAATATCATGATCGAGGTTCACGGCAAGACAGAGAACGGAGACCTTGCCCGTTTGCTCAACCTGAGGGGAGAAGTGATCTCTTCGGTTCCGCTAAGCGAGCGTACAACCCTCCATCCCGGAACGGGAATCCAGGCCGGTATTTATGTCCTCGTCCTGAAATATAACGGAAAAGAATATTATTTAAAAGTTGTCAGGCTCTGACCTAGGCGATTTCAAGAAGGTCGATAACATCGGTGAGTTCCTTAGGTCTGTATGGCTTTGCCAGGTACTCATCCATACCTGCAGCAAGGCATTTTTCACGGTCGGTCATGATCACATGGGCAGTAACGGCAATGATCTTGATCGGAGGATTGGAATATTCAGGATTTTTTATTTTCTGATCCCTCTCGTAATTCCTGATCATATGGGTCGCTTCAATTCCATCCATTATAGGCATGGCAATATCCATGATGATAAGATCGTAATGTTTTTCACGGAATTTCTCAAAAGCGATCTTACCGTTTTCGGCAATATCAACAAAGTGCCCGGCCCTGGTCAGGGTAGTTGCTGCAAATTTCTGGTTGAGGATGTTGTCTTCTACCAGCAGGATGTCCAATGGCCTGCTTTTAACAACTTTTTTCTGACCCTGGCTTATATTATTACGGAAGGTTTCAATGTCGTCAACTTTGTATAATAATGTGAACCAGAATGTTGACCCGGTGTTCGTATTGCTGATGACCCCGATTTTACCCTTCATGAGGTCGATAAGATTTTTTGAAATCGATAATCCAAGCCCCGTGCCTTCAAATTGTTTTACCAGGGGGCTGTCAAGCTGGGAATATTCCATGAACAGGTTCACCTGATCCTTCACCGGGATCCCTACTCCGGTATCGCTAACTTCAAATTTAAGCAGAACATGTTCGGGGGGGAGCTTATCCATTAGTAAAACTTCATCAGGCAGGTATTCGGTAAGCCTCAGGTCATCAAGCCTGCCGGTATCCAGAAGTTCAACAGAAACCACAACAGAGCCCTCAAGAGTGAATTTCAGCGCATTATTGGTAAGATTAACCAGTATCTGGTGTAAGCGGTTGGCATCACCGATAATGCATTCAGGCACTGCCGACTGAATCCTGTACGAAAGCTCAATCCCTTTTCCTTTAGCCCTGAGCGACAGCATTTTAATCACCTGGTGAATTTCTTCATGCAAAAGGAAAGGCTTGTTCTCCAGTTTCAGCTGGCCTGCCCTGATCTTTGAAAAATCCAGGATGTCGTTGATTATTGCAAGGAGATTATGGCTTGAAATATTGATCACTTCAAGAAGTTCACGCTGCTCGGGGTTCAGGGTTGTCTGATCAAGTATATTATAGATACCAATGATACTGTTCATCGGCGTTCTGATCTCATGGCTCATATTAGCCAGGAAAATCGTCTTGGTGCGCTCAGCATCATATGCCTGGATCTTTGCTTTTTCAGATTCCCTCAAAGCCCGGGCATAGAGTTCTTCAAGTTCAATGATGCGTTGCTCAAGTTCTTTTAACTTCAAATCATCCATAGATTAACCCTTGTTCAGTTGATTCTTCATAATTGAATATAGCTGCTGCTGGTTGATCGGTTTTGAGATGTAATCGTCAAAACCTGCTTCCAGCAGATTCTCACGGTCCCCGGCCATTGCATATGCTGTTTGCGCTATAAAAGGAATTGACCGGTATTGCTTATATGTTTTCCTTATTTCCTGCATCAGCTTTATTCCATCCCAGGGAGGAGGCAGGTTGATATCAAAAAGCATGATGTCGAAAAACTTATTTTCGGCAGTAAATTGTTGTATGATTTTCATGGTTTGATCACCATTAACAGCTGCAACAACGCGTCCCATCGACTTGGTCATTTCGGTGAGCACGAGTTTATTCATCATGTCATCTTCAACAATAAAAATGTCGAGATCATGCAGCCCCCTTGCCTTTTTCTTCAGCTCAGGAACAGGGTGTTCTGAACCTTCTGAAACAGAGGGGATAGCAGGTATAAACAAGGTCACCGTGGTTCCCACACCTTTTTCCGACTGAATTTCAAGTGATCCCAGCATCATTTCAAGCAGGCTCTTTGCCAGCGGCAGTCCTAATCCGGAGCCTTTGCCTTCCTTTGCAAAGCCTGTAGTGTCGCTTTTAAAAGGAGCCAGTATCTCAGGTAAAAATGCAGGATCTATCCCTGTTCCGGTATCCTTGATCCTTACGGTGATCTGATTCCTGTCTTTAAGATAATCAGTCGAAATATTGATAAACCCCTGCTCTGTATATTTGATTGCGTTGTCAAGCACAATGCTCAGCGCCTTGGAAAATCCGGTCTCATCGGCCAGTCCCTCTGGGATTTCAAGCGGTTTAAAGTTCAGCTTAAGCTTTTTCTTGTTGGCCTGGAACAAGTACACCTGTATAGTGTTGGCAACAATGCCATTCAAAGCACATGGCATGGGTTTCAGGGTAAAATCATTCGACTCAACCCTGCTGATATCAATGATGTTATTCAGCAGATGCAGAAGCCTGTCCCCGCTGTCAGAAACTGCATGAGCATAATCGAATAGCTCCTTGTTTTCAAGCACCGATAGTTCAGCCTCCAGCATACTCGCAAAACCTATGATGTTGTTCAGAGGGGTCCTGATCTCGGAACTTACATTCGACAGGAAAGAATTGAGCAGGAAATTGGCATCCTCAGCTTTCTTTAAGGCTTTTTTCAGTACCAGGTCCCTGTCTCTTTTCTCATCGTACTCTTCTTTGATTACCTGGGTTCTTTCGTCGACATGCTTATTGATGCCTTCTTCAAAATCCCTGATTCTTAAAAGCGCAGCATTTAATTCAATATCCTTTTCCTTCAGTTCAGATTGATCCCTTAACGATCGCTTCCCTGAAGATATATACAGTAAAACGCAAACTACGCAGAGAAAGATTAAAAGAATGACCAGGATCAGGGTGATATTGTTCATCTGGCTTTATTTGTAGGCAATGAATATATCTTCTTCAGGGTTAATTGCAAAACGGTCCAGGTCAAGCGGCCATTTGTCGCGGTAAGGATTATGACGTACAACAATAAAGCCACTGTTCTCAAGCCTTTTTACATAATCCTGTCCGTAAATCCTCACATGGTCAAACTGGCCGAAGATTTTCTCCCTTTCTTCCGGGGTCTTCACTTCAGGATCTTCAAATGTGTTCTCAAGTATTTTGGAAATCGGAACCTGTAAAATGGCCCAGCCTCCCGGTTTCAGTATGCGGTAAAGTTCTCCCATCGCCTTCAGATCATCCTGGATGTGCTCCAGTACATGATTACATATGATCACGTCAAAAGTTTCGTCTTCAAAATCAAGGTTCGAAATGTCGAGAATGCTTGTATTCTTATCGTAATAAAAACCCTGGTGATACTTCATGCCTGCTTCATAGGTAATATTGGGAAGGCTTGAAATCATAGCCCTTATGCATCCCTCAGGAGCAACATGAAACACAGTTAATGGAGCCGAAAGCAGGTTAGTTTTCTGTGTCAGGAACAGATATATCAGCCTGTCCCTGTCAAGCGAATTACAGCGTGGGCACACATCATTAAGCCTGTATCCTGCACCGATGATCTTTTTCTCGTAAATTACAGGCAGATCAATACCTCCGGGTCTGAACCTGCGGAATGAATTTTTGCAATAAGGGCAATAATACGTCTTTCCGCTCAGGATCAGCGCTGAGAATTTCTGATAGGCTCCTTTCAGTTTTTTTGCAAGCCAGTACGGTATGAATTCTTTCAGAGCCATTAACTTTCAAATCTGTAACCGGTTCTAATGAGAAGAATATGAATATATTTTTTTTGATATGGCATCTCCTGCATAATGGAAAATACAAATATAACAGGTCTCTTCCACACTGCCTATGAATTTCTCCAACTCCAGGGTTCCGGGACCTTTAACAGCATTGCACAAATTTGCAACATGTTGGCCCTGAAGTGAATAAATATCGGCAGAAAGAAACTCCCTGCTCTGAAGGTTCAGGCTGACTTTCATGACCCCTGATCTGATAAAGCAATACATGATTTGAAATCCCGGTGTTTTTTCTGTTTCGTTCACCGAAAGAAGGGAGGCGTCATGGCATTCGAAAGCACCTATATCGTATTTCCAGGGCCATGGCCTCCAGCGGCTGATAATGTCGGAGTGCAGAGGAAAACCGGGAACGGCGGAACCTGTATTTACAGCAGGGGAGGAGGGCCGGAGATCATAATTGTCATGGATAGGATCAATAAATTTCACTGTTGCGGTATCAGGTACCTGGAGGTTTGATTGCTGGGCCAGGCTAACGCCGGCGGCAGGTTTGATGTAAGAACCGCCAGGGTTGGCAATAATGTTATCGTAAGCCATGCTATTCACCGCTGCTGTACTTCTGAAATCAATTCCGTTGGTCCTGGGTGACACGATAGTGTTAAACACCAGGTTATAGCCTCGCCCTGAAGCAGGCGCCTGTGTACCTACGAAAATACCGTGTTTCCCTGTAGTCCCCGTAAAATTCTGACCGGGATTGACGATGAGATTATTATAAATAAAGTTTCCGCCCTGCCCGAGTTCATCAATCCCGTCACCCTTGCCGTCTTTGATGAAATTTGCGAAACAATTGCATGATGAGCCTCCGCCCAGTAAAAAACCACTCATCTGGTCCGTAACTTGAGCCTGGCTGTCGAGGTAAACGAAATTATTGTTCAGGTAGCAGCCTGAATCAGCGCATGAAACCTGGATTCCATCCCATTGGGTATTTTCAACATGGTTATTATAAATCTTTAATCCCCTGATCAGGTGCGGGAGAACCATAGTGTCTTTGCCGTTGCAATGAAGGGTGTAACCACTCCAGAATGAATTCCCTATATACATTCCTTCGTTCGCCGTGCCATGAATGTAATTATCATGAATGCTGATATTCCTCATAATATAATTGCTTCTTACTGACTTCAGGCTACAGTCGGGATCTGTTTTGGCGACAATACCTGTCCAGGTTGTATTGTAAATTTCAAAACCGGCGACTTCTATACAGGTGCTCAGGCCACCGATCGTGATCCCTGCGTTGGTATTACTGATAAAAAAGCCCGAGTCGGAGGCAGTCCCTTTACCGATCATCCTTACCCATGAACAGGTGTCAAATTTCACTCCATACGAAGGATTATTTGTAAAGGCTACCTGTCCTCCCAGGTTCTGTACCAAAATGGGCTTATCAGCTGTTCCGTGAAGCCGTCTTAACAAAACATACAGCCTGGAGGAAGCCGAAAGATAGATCGTATCGCCGGGATGCACGGCAGAGGCATTACCGGTTCCGTCTATCACGGGTTGATTTGTGCCGAAAATAAAATGGGCCGCATGGCTTGATTCAGGTAACATGAAAAGGATCAAAACCGACATGCTCAGGCAAATATTAAATCCCGGTCTCATACAATTTACTTTTACGTTTTATCCTCTTTTCGCACGTTCCCAGTTTACTGATTGCTGCTTCCTGATATAACGGAAGAATCCAAGATAAACAGCCAGGTTCATAATGAAAAAATAATACGGTATATATAATAGCTTGAGTTTGATCTTTCGTTCTTCAAGGAACCATCCCAGTAAAGCGGCTGCATAAAAAATGAGCTGCCCCCAGAAAAACCAGAAATTAAGGGTTCTGAAGTTCAGCAGGCCCTCTTCAGCGGCAATCAGGCCTGAACATAACAGGATGATAAGCAATCCTGCAGGGGCAAGAGTCCACCGCAGTACACGGTGCGAAATATACTGAAATGAAAGTATTCCGTATCTGAACGGGTTTAAAAGTTCTTTAAGACGGATGACGGACTGTATCCCGCCGGCTGATATCCGGATTTTGCGCTTGAGTTCCTCACTCACACTGGCCGATGGATTTTCAATAGCATAAGCTTCACTGTCATACTGAATGGTATACCCCTGCTCCGCAATCCGGAGTGAAATAATAAAATCATCGAGCAGGGTATCTTGCTCAACAGGTTTGAACAGTTCAGTCCTTAAAGCGAACAGTTCTCCTGCAGCACCAACTACAGAGTAAAGCTCGGCGTCCCATTTTTTCAGGGTGGACTCATATTTCCAGTAAATTCCTTCAGTTGCAGCTGCTGAATCCTTGCTGAATATCCGTTTTTCACCCGAAACGCAACCCACCTGAGGGTCTTTGAACAGGTTCACAATCCTTCTCACAGATTCATTTCCAAGAAGTGTATTTCCGTCAGAAAATATTACCAGCGGGGTCTTTACAAATTGCATGCCCCTGTTCATGGCTGCAATCTTTCCCCTTCTTTCGGGCTGATGATATACTTGAACTCCCATGTATTTTTGAAGAACCTCCGGTGTGCCGTCATCCGATCCGTCGGTGATCCAGACATGACGCACTTTTTCCTTCGGATAATCAAGGCCAAAGGAATTCCTGAGCTTTTCATCAACAAAGTCCTTTTCATTAAAGGCGGTAACGAACAGGGTGACTTCAGGTTCGTAATGTTTATCGGATTGAGTGTTGTTCTTAACAAAAGCCCGCTTTAATCTGACAAGGATAAAAAGGAGGATGCCATATCCGAGGTAGGTATAAAATATTATGAATAAAAAGACGTAAAAGATAATTTTCAGCGCTGACATGTATCCTTGCTTATGATGTTACTGTCTCTTTCTTTCCCATTCTTTTGTTTCAGGATTATATTCTTTGATGATTTTTGCGGGGTTCCCTGCAACGATGGAATAAGGGGGAACATCCCTGGTCACCACACTGCCGGCGGCGATCACAGAATGCCTGCCTATCCTTACCCCTGCAACAACCACTGCATTTGCACCTATCCAAACTTCATCCTCAACAGTGATCACTGCTGTTGTATGTTTCTGATGGCTGATGGGCTTGCTTATATCGGTATAAGTATGGTTAAGCCCCGACAATACAATATGCTGGGCCAGCATGACGTCATTCCCTATTGTGACCGGACCTATTACAGTGCAGCCGATACCGATCCTGGTGCGCTCACCAATGAACACAGGTCCGACTGCATTGTTGACCGCAGAATAATCTTCGATGGTAGAATCTTTTCCGAGTACAAATTCATTCCATGGAAATACATCCATCCGTGATTGCCGCCTGATGAGCGAATGCCTGCCCCTTTTGTGTTTGACAGGGTTGAGTAACAGGCTTACCCAGAATCTCGGCCTGCCCTGGTTTTTTACTGTAAGTAAATCAATAATGAAATGCTTCAGTTTTGGATTTGATTTTATCTTTTCTTTAAATGAATTTCCTGAAGATGGCTGAATCTCTCTCGGTTCATTCCCCGCCCCTTGAGGCGGAATCCTGGTACAGAGCTTGCCCTGGGCTTCATTCCGTTGATTTTGACTATCATTTCCTGATTCTGAACTTTCCATGGCTTTATATATTTCATTGACGTTAGCCTCCCAGGTATGTCCTCTCGCAAACATCTCACGGGCTGCTGCCTTTTCTTCTGAATTTTCCTTCAATGCAAGGATAATAAATTCCAGGTATTCTTCCCTCGTAGTGGCCAGGTAAACATGTTCGCTAAAGACTGTCATTGCTTCGGTAAGAGTTGCAACTGCAGGTTTTCCCATAGCCAGATATTCATCGATCTTACGAGGGTAATTCCCGATGGTGATCTGGTTAAGGATCTGGGGATTGATGCCCACATCAAAGCAATTGATGTAAGCGGGGAGTGACCCGATTGGTTTGCTGCCCAGGAAATACACATTGGGTAAGCTATGAAGTTCTGAGCGTTTAAATTCCTCGTCCTCAGGGCCGATAAGCACGATACTCCATTCGGGCTTTTGTTTTGCAATGTATGTAATGATCCCTATATCGAGCCTCAGCTTATACAGAACTCCGGTGTAACCGATAACAGGTCGCTTAATATCCCTGATATCTGCAGGAGGGGGGTCTTTAATAAGCCTGGAATTAAATAAACTTACATCACAGCCCTGGCCTACATAAAATGATTTGGGATTAAACCTGCGGCAATGATTGGTCAGGTACACCGAATTGGCGACTGCAAGGTCTGATTTTGCAACCAGGGCTGCTTCTATCCTCACACCCTGCTTTTTCCACCAGTCTACCCCAGTGAGAAAATCCCTTGAATAATAGATAAATTTCGCAGGTTTAAGTAACTCTTTCAGGTAAAAACTCCTGAACATATCCTGGTCACAGAAAAGAACAATGTTCCTGAATCCAAGGGTTTGAATTGCCTTGCTGATCTCCCTTGCAAACCTGCGGTTGTTGATTTTATTAAGGAAATCAAAAACCTGGTTGTTGCCGATCTGGCCGATTGACTCAAGAATGGTTTTCGGGTAAAATGACCATAAATTTTCCTGAACCTGAACAAGGGATTCCTCCCTGCCTTTGATCACAGCCAGCCTTTTTCTGATATTGGGGTCTTTTCTGTGCCGCAGCACTGTCATACGGTCGGTCGGATAGTTGACATACAACACCCTGTGCTTCTTTGAAAATTCCTTAGCCAGGTTCACAGGATTTGCCCCGGCTGAATAATTGATGCCCTGCAGACTGGTGATCACAATATCCGATGTTCCGGATGCCTCCATCGTCGTCAGCGTTTGTTCTGAAAAAGCTCGATTTGGGTATAAATTTTTTCGAGGAAATTGGCCCATGAATGGCTTTTGCCTACAAAAATCCTTTCCTTGTGCTTTTCAGGCGAGTCCTCGGCGAGAGCTTTTGTAATCTGGACTATATAATCTTCCTTTGAAGTTGCCAGGTATGAATCCTTTGAAAAATAAAAGTCCATGAACCAGGTTTTAGTTGCAACTACAGGTACTCCCATTGCAAGGTACTCGTCAAGTTTGAGAGGATAATTGATGTTTGTGATATCGTTGATTATCTGTGGGTTGATGGCAACGTCAAATCCTTTGACAAATCCCGGTAATTCAGTACCCGGTCTTCCACCGAGAAAATAAACATTTTTAAGCTGGTGGAGTTTACTGTTTTTAAATGCATCGTCTTCGGGGCCTACCAGGACCAGGCTCCAATCGGGACGCTGCTCTGCAATATGGATCAGTAGATCGAGATCCAGACGTAATGTTACGATGTTTCCGGTATAGCCAATCCTGGGGTGAGGAATGTTATTCAGTTCATCAGGGATGCTTAATGTTCCTTTATCATCATTATACAAACCGATATCAACGCCCTGGCCGATAAAGCTTGAATTCGGGTTGAATTGTTTGGCATAATCGGTGAAGTAGGGTGAATTTGTTACAACGATATCCGATTTTTTAATTATTTGCGGCTCAAGCCTTGCGCCATGGGTTGCATGATATGCGACCTTTGTTACATGGTCTCTCAGAAAGTATATATAAACAGCAGGGTTCAGTAATTCTTTAAAATTTATACCGCTGATCATAGAATTATCATTCAATATGATATAATCCTTAAACTTCAGCTTATCGATAGCTTCTTTGGCCTTTCCTGCAAACCGCCTGTCGTTCATTTTACCAAGCCAGTCATGTATCCCAGGATTTGATATCCAGTTAATTGACTCCAGAATTGTTTTAGGATGTAAGATCCAGAGATTTTCATTGATTTGTTCTAAATCCGGCTCGATACCTCTGAATACCTTCCTGTATTTTTGAGACTCCTGGGCATCGCGCCTGAAAAGCTGGAAATTTCGCTGGAGAGGATTATCAAGAAAAATAACCCTGTTTGTCTTGCAGAGTTCCAGGGTGATATATTTTGAAACAGTCGTTCCGAAGAAAGCGCTCCAGGGTTGCAGGCTAAGTACAATAAAATCCCTTTTCATTGACATGTATTATTTGGTTAATAAAATTTCATTATAAACATCCAGGACTTTTAACGCCATATTTCTCCATGTGAACTTTTTCGATTGTTCAAACCCGGCAGCAACAAGGTTTGAACGTAATAAAGGATCGGAAAAAAGTTTGAACATGGCATCGGTGATTTGCTCGGGTTTGAAAGGATCGATGAATAATGCTGCATTCCCGCCGATTTCAGGCATAGATGAAGTGTTTGAAGAGATCACAGGGGCTCCGCAGGCCATTGCCTCGAGCATCGGAATGCCAAAGCTCTCCCTTAGAGAGGGATAGAGGAAGAGCGAACACAATGAATAGATCCCGGGCAGTTCTGAATTGTTGATATACCCCGTAAGAATGATGTAATCATGAAGACTTTCATCGCCGACTTCGCTGATGAGTTTATTAAGGGCATTACTTTCAAAATCCAGCATCACCAGGTGCAATTTCTCAGTTGATTTTTTATTAAAAAGTGATAAGGCTTTGAGTACTCCGATGGTATTTTTTTTGGGATCAGTGTTACCAAGGAAAAAGGCAAATCTTTCGGGAAGCTTATAATCTGTTTTTAATCTTGAAAGAACGGCAGTATCCGTAACCGGTGCAAAGTGTGAACTTACCCCGTTGTAGATTGTTGTGATCCGTGATTCATCAATATTAAAGAATGCAGAGATGCGTTGTTTTTCAAATTCTGAGACCGTTATGATTTTCCTGCATTTTTTTACAACACCCGGTACTATCATTCTCCTGTAAATGTTACCGAACTGCTGGTACTTAGAAAAACCTTTCCTGAAAAGGCTGAGTTTTTCCATATAAATGATATCGTGCAGCGTGAGAACAAGAGGGATGGAAGTAAAAAACGGTGCAGTATTGGCTGTACAATGCATGATTTCGCAGCCTGCCTTCCTCACTGCTGACGGCAGGAGCAGCTGCTCCCAAATTGGGTATTTTTGTCTTTTAAGTTCAACTACCTTGAAATTTCTGCAGGATTCTATGCATGGATTCTCATCTTTCTTCACGAAAATATGATATTCATTCACATGGTCAATTTCCATCAGGTTCCTGATGAGTTCAAGTGTCACAATATCCATTCCATGTTTTTTCTTGCGAAAAAGACGCTGACCTTCAATACCTATTCTCATACTCTTTTGTTAAAGATGTGATTGAAAATGATGCTCAGTATGGAGAAACTGCTTGTTTGCTTTCTTCAGCCTGAATAAGACCGACACCATCAGGAAGAAAGCTAAAGGAAGAGATAATAACGCCTTCAGGGTTTGCTTTGTATAAAAATGACCCGGTACCGAAATCAAGATTGCAAAGGCGCACATAATGAATGTGATAAACCATAATCCCCAGGGTAAGGCAGTGCTGAAAAAAAGCTTGAAGATGAAAATGCTTAGTAATGAACCCAGCAACATAATTCTCGGGAAAAGTGAAAATTGCACAGATTTATTGAACAAGTCGATATTTCCATGAATAAGGAGTGCATAGAAGCCCGGCAGGATACCTTTGCCAAAATAATGCAGCTGTGAAGATATCCATCTCCGTCTCTGTTTATAAAATGCCTTTGATGTTTCAACTTTTTCATCATAAACATAGGCGTCGTTGATATATTCAATGGTTATATTTGATTTTAGAAGATTGATTTCCAACTCCTTATCAAAGCCGCCAACAGCAGTAAGACCCGGGATGAACTTCCTGTAAATATCAGCCTCAAATGCAATTCCGGAGCCTATCAGAGCGGCGGATAATCCTAAAGTGCGGTGGCCATTGCGGAAGATATTATTATTCACTTCCTCGCTGATAGCATCCAGAAGGGCAAACGAGCTGTCGGTATTCTTGGCAACCCGGTGGCATTGAAAGACTTTGTAACCACTGTCGAAAGCAAGATTGAGTTTTCTCAGGCAGTTACGTTCCATCACATTGTCGGCATCAAGTATGAAAATAAAATCGGTATTTGCCGGTATATGATCCAATGCTAAGTGCAAGGATTGAACTTTGGTACTTTTATTTAATTTGGCAACCACAAGTTTTATCGGGTACTTTGAGAGTGGTTCAAGAGTTGCAGGAGAGAAGGAATCGGCAATCAGGATTATCTCAATCTTTTCGGCAGGGTAATCCTGGTAAAGAGCAGATTTTACGATAGCTTCAATAATCTGATCCTCTTTGTAGGCTGTTATAACCAGGGTAATATGACGGAACCTGGTGAAAGGCGGGTTGCTTTTGGTAACCCTCAGTATCCCGGCAACGGCAAAGACAGAAATATAGATCACATTTCCGGCAAAATAGATAAACAAAAGAAGCTCAATAATTTTAAGAATATCAATGACGAATTGCATATCTGCTAACTTTTGTCAGCAACATCTTCCCCGATAACACCATGTGATGTATGCCCCCAGGTTTTATGTGCTTTATAAACCCTTATAAATGCAAGGAACATGAACAGAAATCCCTTTGGTAGAAGAAAACAAGCTTTTACTGTACTCCGGTTATAATATTTTAACGGCGTTGAAAGGAGCAAAACGATCACGCACAGGGCCGAAAGAGATAACCATGCGCAGGAATATATTATCGGATTAAAAATTAAAGAGGTCACTGAGATGATGAACAAAAAACCGAGAAGAAATATCCTTGGTGGCAGGAATTGCTGAATGACTTTGTCAAAAAGGTCAATATTTCCTTTAATGATCAGTTGCTTGACACTCCAGAAAACGTACTTTTTCGCATAAATAAGCTGGTTGGCAAGCCATCTTGTTCTCTGGACCATAAAAACGTTTGGCTTCTGCACTTTTTCATCAAAAATATAGGCATCGTTCAGGTATTCAATTTTTCTGCCATCGCTGATCAATTTTATTTCCAGCTCTTTGTCTTCACCTGTGGAGTCAATGTCAAACATGCAATGTTTGAACAATTGATAGCTAAAAGCCATTCCCGAGCCGATCAGTGCAGAGGATAGTCCAAGCATCCTGTGACCTTTACGGAAAATATGATTCCCGATTTCCTCGCTCACCGAGTCAAGAATGGCAAAGGGTGTATTCCGGTTCTTTGCAGCACGGTGGCCCTGCACTGCTTCATAACCGCTGTTCAATGCATTGTTCATCTTTCTGATGCAGTCAGCAGCCATAATGTTGTCGGCATCCAGGACTATTACCGCATCATAAACGTCGGGCAGAACCGACAAAGCTTTATTAATGGCTTTGGATTTTGAACTTTTCTCAAAAACAACCTCAATAACCCTGATCGGAAGTTTTTTAAGGTTCAGTAAAGTTTCGGGTTGAAACGAATCAGCGATCACGGCGACATCATAAAGTTCAGTCGGATAATCCTGATGGAGTGCATGTTCCGCCACTTCAATGATTACAGCGTCTTCTTTATAACCAGGAATCAGGACGACAAACCTGTTCAGTTTTTTTTCAAGAGGAGTTTTAATCTTACGGCTGAACAATCCGGCAACCGAAAAGATCAGGAAGTATACAGTAGATAAAGCCAGATAAGTAAAAACAACTATTTGTAAAACAAGGAAAATGGAAATAACTATTTCTTTTGCCATACCAGCTCAATTTTCCTAAGTACCTTGCTTGCAAATATAGCCTAAAGATGAAGGAAATCCAAAACTTGTTTAAAGCTGTTATGGCTCTATGCCAGATGCATCAGGAGCGGTAAAAGAGTTAAATAAACTCTGCAATTATCTTCATATGAGCCAAACCAATTTTTAAGCTCACAGTAAATGACATTTTTTCTGATTTCAGAGCTTACAGGATGGACGGATGAAAGACGGACGAATAACGAAGGAATAACGAAGTAAAGATCAACGAAACAAACCTGCCAAATCTGCATTTGAGATATTTATAATACATTTGCAGAAAGATGTGATTAATCTTTTATAAATATTTTTTCCAATGGAGCAGATAAGAGTCCTGGAATGTATCAGACAGGGATCTATAGGAGGGGGGGAACGGCATGTGATCGAGCTTTCAGCTTCTCTTGATAAAACTAAGTTTATTCCTATTGTTCTTTCATTTACAGAAGGACCAATGATAGATGCATTAAAAGAGCTTGGAATAAAGTCATATGTAATTCCTACTGTTAAAGCCTTTAATTTTACCGTTTGGCGCAAAGTCAGGGATCTTATTATTAAAGAAAAGATTGATATTGTACATGCCCATGGTACCAAGGCAAACAGTAATGTTTTCTGGGCTGCTAAAACAACAGGCAAACCCCTGGTTTATACCATACACGGCTGGTCGTTTCATCCTGATCAGAGTTTACCTAGGATGAAAGTCATGGAATTGATCGAGAAATTCTTGACCAACCAGGCAAATCAAAATATTTCTGTTTCCATGAGCAATCAATCGGATGGTATAACACGTTTTAAAATGCCCCGTTCCACTGTAATATATTATGGTATAAACCGGGATGATTTTTATCTGACCAGGAATTTTAAGGATATCCGCAGTGAATTTAAAATTCCGGCCGATTGTATTGTTGTATTATACATGGTTCGTATTACGATACAGAAAGATCCGTTTACTATGCTAAAGGCTTTTAAATCGGTTATTGAAAAGGTATCAAATATTTTATTACTGGTAGTCGGAGACGGCGACCTTAAAGAAAAATCCGAAAAACTTGCCATGGATCTCGGGATCATGGATCATGTAAGGTTTATTTCGTTTCGCCAGGATGTTCCCGACTTTTTATACGCAGCTGATATTTATTGTTTACCATCGCTTTGGGAAGGACTTCCGCTTGGGTTGCTTGAAGCGATGTTCATGAAAAAAGCCATCATTTCCACCCCGGTAGATGGCAATAAGGAAGTGATCGAAGATCATTACAATGGCCTTCTGGTTCCGGCTCAAGACCCGGTAAAACTTTCCAAAGCCATACTCGAGCTGGCTCAGGATAAGGAACTTAGAAACACCTTGGCTGACAATGCACAGAAAACTGTTGAGAAGACCAGCAAAGACCGGTTTTCTATTCCCAAGATGACAAAAGAAGTTGAAAGCGTTTACTTGAAGTTATATAAACCTCCTGTGGCCGAATAGCATGACTTATCTGTTGATTAGAAAGGCGAATTATAATCCTTGAAATTTGCAAAGGATAGATCTCGGTCTGAAATAACAGGTAATTTGATCTTCCAGTTCATGCCAAAAGAATTATAATGAATACCATGATCACATTCCTTATTATAAACGCTTGTTTGCATGTACGATACAATTGTAGAATCTTCCAAACTCAAAAAACCATGGGCACAACCAACAGGAATATAAACTAATATAGCATCTTCAGATTTTATTTGAATTGAAAAATGCTGACCATAGGTTAATGAAGTTTTTCTGATGTCAAGGACCACATCAAGAATTGACCCGCTATTTAAATAAACCAATTTTATATGTTCATAAGGCGGCAATTGGAAGTGCATTCCCCTTATTACATTTGCGTTTGATATTGAAAAATAGCATTCCTTGAGATTTGTTTGAAGTCCGTTTGCTTGCAAGAATTCAGTATTAAAAACTTTAATAAAACTTCCACGCAGATCTTTGAACCTGTTTAAGCGGATAATCTTTAAACCTTGAATACCGGTATCTTCGATCTTTATATCATTCCCATTCATCATTTAATACATTTGATTCATGAACACCTTGATCGATCAGATATTTTTTAAAATGTTTAATCATCATCGGAGGGCCCGAAATGAAAAAGGAATTCTCTGAAAGATTTTCATTTAAAATGTTTTTTATATCAAGGATTCCATTCTCATCTTCATAGAAGATCACAGGTTTAAAGGAAGGGTTTATAGTTTCAGCAAATATTAACTCATTGTTATAAATATTCATGATCCTGCTTCGGAATCCTTGATATAAAAAACATTTTAAATGAAAATCTTTCAGAGAATTCCTTTT
>Ga0364867_10456_pt2 | contig 21069 bp, 14 predicted proteins | sample ExccelAu500001D4_3_FD_206915 | JGI IMG/M metagenome (GOLD analysis project Ga0364867, IMG submission 206915) | Enriched cells from Trout Bog Lake Hypolimnion, Wisconsin, USA - BchlTB.Aug13.5000.01.D4 | ecosystem: Environmental > Aquatic > Freshwater > Lake > Hypolimnion/Profundal zone | place...
GTTCAGGCGAAAGCGTGAAGAGATCATGCTGCAAAAGTGGTAATTTCCGGCCCCGGTCCAACTGAGTGCCAAGCTGAACGCATCGCAAGAGAAAGTGCTCAGTCAGTTGCTGGACAGCGCCAAGTTCTCCTGCTGGACCAGGCGTTGTTGCACGGATAGGGGCGGAATCGCAGACACTTCACTTTCTTGGCTCGGAGGATCAGCAGGATTGAATTCACCAATGTGGTCTTGCCCACGCCAAGGCTGCGGGTGATCACGGCCGCTCGACTGGTCAGGACGGTTTGCGATGCTTTACGTTGGCTGGGAGCCAGCGTCTTCCCTGTCTTCTTCTCGCACCAGACGACGGCCTTCTCGAAGTCGATCTTCGGGTAGGTAAAGCCGGCAGTAGCCAGCCGCCTCACCTTCGTCGCAATGCCATCCTCGGCCTTCCTCAAGTGAGGCAGGAAGACCAACGGCATCACATCCATTGGCCTGGGTGGCGCGTGGCTCAATCCACAATGAATGCGCAAGGATGGTGAGTGCCCACCCATGTCTTGCCGTTGGTCACTGCATTTCTATGCATTCTGCACTGGTTGAATAGTCCAATAGGTCCTCGTCAGCGAATTGCCAAGCCCCTCATGAGAACTCACAAATTGCCATGTGTCCGGACCGGGGTCTCACAGAAGGGTCGCTGTCGCAGTGGTAGGTGATGCTTACTTCGGCGCCTTCTCTGCCAAGTCCGCCGACGCATGAGCCAGCACCGTCATCACAGCCGCATTCTCACTCAGATGCCGCGGTTTCCTTGCGTCATGGGAGCGCGGTACCCCGTCGAAAAGGCGCGGGGCCAGTGGATCGCTGGGACCTGCTCCATGAAGTAAGCTACCCTGATGCCGAGCGTTCGCCAGGGATCGATCCATCAGTTTCGTCTTGCCGGTGTTGACCTCTTTCTTCATTGGTCTTGGTTCGTTGTTGCAGCTTTTGAGATCGAGAACCGGTAGGGTAGGTACGCCTCCATCGTATGGAACGTAATGGAGTACCTGGCACTGTTCCTCATCGTGCTGATGCACAAGTTCGGGCACGCTCTCGCTTGCCGACAGACGGGAGGGACAGCCAACCAGATCGTCCTGTGGCCCCTCGGTGGCGTTGCGTACGTTAAGATGTCTTCGGCCAATTCCGACGAAACTGGGAGAGGCCTGGATGCCCCGCTCCTTCGCCGGCATTTTCACTCTTCTCCATTGCGCAGCTCAACTGGTTGCCCGAGAATAGGAGGATGTCTGTGGCCATATAACGCATCCACGTTTCACTTTTCGATATCAAACTCCCGATCTGGGGGCGCATTGAGCTTTCCTCTCAGACCACGCCCAGACAGTTTCATCGCATTCTGCGGATCGTGATGGGCTGGGAAACTACCACATGCACGAGTTCCTTGTTGGCAAGCAGCGGTATGCCTTGGCTGCTAGTGGAAACCTCTTTGCAGTGGCGGCATCGATGGGGCATGTCGATACCAAGTCAATGGAGCCGCACCAACATCACAACTTGAGTTCATTGCGAGATGCCATCAACCACAGGAACCAAGGCTTGCAGGAGTTTGGTCACATTCTTGGTCACATTCCGCCAGAAGGCTCAGATCGCGATTCTGGTGGTCAACGTAATATATTGAATTCAAAGGTAGTTAGTGGTGGGCCTGCAGGGATTCGAACCCCGAACCAAGGGATTATGAGTCCCCTGCTCTAACCGTTGAGCTACAGGCCCTTCTTTTTAGAATCAATGAGTTACTGAATTGATACTCGGATAGCGCCATTTCGGTGCCTGAAATCGCGCAAATCTTTCCCGTTTACCCCCCCAGACCACCTCAATTGTGCGCATCCAAACGGTCAAATGCGAACTAGACGGTCTCCCTCGTTAGGTGCAAATATCGCCGTAAAGCCGTCACACTGGAATCCCTGCCAACTTCATGATTGTAAACGCGTCGGCTACATCCTCGCTGAATCGTGTTAGATATCCGTGCCTGACAGAGTGCAGCACGAGTTCTGCGCCGGCATCCATTTGGCTGCTTATGGGCTAAGCTTTTGCCCAACTGAGGCTTGGCTCGAGAATCGCCGGGGAATAGGCTTTGCGTTCCTTACAAAATTCGCCTGTGCTGTTGTCTTGTACGCCGAATTGTTGTTGAGCATCGCCAAAGCGTAGGATCGCTTGTGACGCCGAGATAGCGATTTCTGAACAAGACAAGACGGAGGAATGAGATGGCAGGAATTGACAGGAGAGTTTTTTTGCAGGGAACAGGAATCCTCACTGCGGGCGCGCTGACTTCGAGGCTGAAGGGGTACTCATCGGAACTAGCGGCGCCGGGTCGGGTGGCGACCGCGGAGAGGGAAGTGTTGCCTCCGCCAGTTTATGAGCCATTTGAATGGACCGTGCCCGGACTGGTGTTTTCGTTTGAGTTTATTGAGAAGAAGCTGCGTTCAAGGATCGTATTGCCGACGGGTGTTGCGGTTCCAAAAAATACTCCCGCGTCAACGGTTCTATCTGGTATTGAAACCTCGCTGCACTGCACAGGGGAGGACCCGAACGATCACCATGGTCTGAAACTGACGGGGGGCAGCCCGGGCGCGCGGCTGATTTATTTGGGAAAGAAGGAGATTTCGACCCCGGCAGGCAGGCGCTTATCCATCTATCAGTCCGACCCGGTGCTCGGCCTGGATGTCGAGTCGATATATGAAGCATTTGCGGATCTGCCTGTGGTGCGTAGAAGCACGCGTGTGACAAATCGTGGTCATAAGGAAGTAGGCATTGAATATTTGAGTTCGGCGATGCTTTACAACCTTGCCTCGCCGCGGGGATTCGAGCAGGAACTCATGATTCACTTTGCGCAAAATACCTGGCAGGCAGAAGCGCAATGGAGAGCGGTGAAGCCTTCTCGGGCGGGCTTTATCGACAATGGCAACTTTACAATTTCGCCAGCTTCGTTTGACAGCGTCGGAACTTGGTCGACGCAGCGGTATCTGCCCATGGGGGTGGTTGAAAATAGTGAGCTGGGGGTGACCTGGTTCTGGCAGATTGAACACAACGGCACGTGGCATTGGGAGCTTGCAAATACCCAGGACAAAACCGTTTACGCCTATGTTGGTGGGCCAGACGAACTTCATGGCCATGCGTGGAAGAACCTCAAACCCGGAGAAACCTATGTGACGGTTCCGGCTGCGATTGGCTGTGTGCGTGGCGGTTTTGAAGAGGCGGTGGATGCGTTGACGCGTTATCGACGCACAGCCTGCCTGCGTCCTCGCCTGGACACACACAAATTACCAGTGATTTTCAACGACTACATGAATTGCCTGGAAGGTGATCCGACGACTGCTAAAGAGCTGCCCCTCATTGAAGCGGCGGCAGAAGCAGGCTGCGAGTACTTCGTTATCGATGCGGGCTGGTATGCCGAGTTAAGTGAGGATTGGTGGGGATCAGTCGGGGCGTGGCAGCCCTCAAAAACACGATTCCCGGGGGGACTTCAAGATGTGCTGGACCGCATCAGGGCCAAGGGTATGGTGCCTGGATTGTGGCTAGAGCCGGAAGTGATAGGCATCAACTCCCCACTGAAGAACAAGCCCGACGCCTGGTTCTTTCAGCGGCATGGCAAGCGAGTCATCGACCATACACGCTACTTGCTCGATCTGCGCAATCCCGAGGTTCGAAGCTATCTGAACAGTGTTATAGACCGCATGGTTGGCGAGTACAAAGTTGGGTACATCAAGATGGATTACAACGTCGATGGTCTTGAAGGTACGGAGTATCAGGCAGACAGCCCAGGGCAAGGACTCCTGGAACATAACCGGGCGTTGCTTAGCTGGCTCGACGACGTGCTGGCCCGCTTTCCAGACCTGACCATTGAGAATTGCGGCAGCGGTGGCGGAAGAATGGAATATGCCATGCTTTCGCACTTGCAACTCCAGTCCTCAAGCGATCAGGAAGATTACCGACTCTATCCGGCTATTGAGGTTGGTGAGTCCGCCGGTGTATTGCCGGAGCAGCTTGCAATCTGGTCATATCAACTGAAAAATGGTGATGCCGATGCTGCAACCTTCAATATGGTCAATGCCATGCTGTTCCGGATCCACCAGAGCGGTCACTTGGCGGAGTTAAGTCCAGAGTGTTTCGCCCAGGTGAAGACAGGGCTGGAAATCTACAAGGATAAGATTCGGCCTCACATCGGTTCGTCAGTTCCTTATTACCCGCTCGGCATGCCCGACATGACAGACACCATATCTCCGATATCTCTGGGAATGCGCTCGCCGCAAAGTAATTTCATTGCGGTATGGCGGCTTCAAGGCGCGGACAGAGTGCATCTGCCTCATGCTGATCCCAAGATGAAAGTCCTGTATCCCACTAACTTGGGAATCAGCGTTGAGCCAGAGGGCGACGGAATTGGCATAGTTTTTCCGCGCAAGATGATGGCGTGTATTCTCACCGCAGCCCAATAACGTCCCACATGATGAGATCTGGAAGGAAGAGGAGGGCTACGTCGGATGCGCTCGATATCGGCATTGCTCTCCTCTGCCAAAGCCTACCAGACTTGACGGGGCCGACAAATGTGGGCGGACAAGGCCAAATTAGGACGAATAGGCGCGGGCTGATCCTCGGGCGCATGGTCACATGTCTATGATCCCTATGGAATTCCAGATTGCCTGGCGGGTTTGAATCTACGGTAATTTGTAGATGATTACCGGAAGTCGAAAGGACTTGACAGGGGGCTGGAGGGTGAATATAGTTTAGGCCGACGTTAAGAATGGATTCCGGAAAGCGTTTTCCTGCCAAGAAGTTGAAAATGAGGAAGTTTCTCACAGTCGCTTGACAGGAGGATGACCGAGATATCACATCTGGACGTTTCCCGGTTGAGGAGTGAGAAGTCGAGGAATTGTCTCTTCGGTTCTTGACTGATGGAGAACTAAAACTGTCCTAAGTGAAACTTTCTGACTGAAACATCAAATCCAAGTCAATTCCGAAAGATCAACGAGCAAGAAGATTTCTAACTGCAGCAAACGTTTCCCGGTAGTCCATTAGTGAGTAACCCAACACGAAGGTAACTCAGCACTGATGCAGTTATCGGGCGCGATTGCAAAACTGCAAACACAGGTTCACTTCTTTTAGGAGACAACCATGAAGAGGTTTTTGACGCACCAGGCTACTTGGGCCATTATGGCTTTCTTGGCCTTGGTATGCACTTCAATTCCAGCACATGCTGTGGGACCGACGGGTAAGATCGTCGCCACAGTTACTGATCCCACCGGAGCTCCGATCGCCGGAGCAAAAGTCACAGTCATCAACGAAGGAACCGGCGAAAATCGCGCTGCCATTTCCGATGACAGCGGCAACGTAACATTCCCGATTCTTGCAGTCGGCAATTATACGTTCAAAGTTGAGGCAACTGGTTTTCAGGGCTACTTGCAGAAGGGAATCGTTCTTCAGGTTGACCAGAACATCTCGGTTCTGGCGCACTTGAAGGTTGGTTCCAATACGGAAGTGGTACAGGTAACTGGCGATACGGGGCAGGCCGTAGATCTGGTGGATGCAACACTTAGCCAGGTTATCGACGAGCAGCGTGTTGTCGACCTTCCTTTGAATGGCCGCGACACACTGCAACTGCAATACATCATGCCCGGCGTTTCCTATGACAACAACGGCGTAGCGCATGGACAAGGCCAACATGAGGGCGTCGTAGTAAACGGCAACCGCCCGGCTTCAAACTACTACCTGCTTGACGGCGTGGATATGACGGATGCCTATCTGTCGACCGCTCCGGTCTTCCCGGCTCCGGATGCTCTCCAGGAGTTCGATATTCAAACCAGCAACTTTACCGCACAATATGGCCGCAGTTCCGGCGGCTTGATCAACGCGGCGTCAAAGGCTGGCACTAACAGGTTCCACGGTGGTGTGTTCGAGTTCCTGCGCAACACGGTGCTCGATTCGCATAACTACTTTGACCCTGCTGGATTGGCAAAGCCTACACTCAAGCTGAATCAATACGGCGGATATGCCGGTGGACCGATCCAGAAGAACAAGACCTTCTTCTTTGGTTATTACCAGGGAACAAAGCAACGCAAGGATGAAACTGTCACTATCGGCCAGGTGCTGACGGCGGCGGAAAATCCAGCTTTGACCTCCGATGGCAGCGCACAATTCCCGACCGGAACGATCATTGATCCGACTACAGGTCTTCCGTTCGCCTCAGATGGACTTATTCCGGCGAACCGCGTTGACCCCGTGGCCAAGAAGATGATCGCGGCCTTGCTGAAGTACACACCGAATACTTCTTCGGGCGGATACACCTACCACACACCTGAAGCTGACAACGAAGACAGTCTCAACGAGAACCAGTACCTGGGACGCGTTGACCATAACTTCGGTACCAGAGACATGGTCTTCGGTCGTTACTTCTTCAACCAGGATCTATCAACAGGAATCGGCGCGGGCAACATGAACCTCCCGCACGACAAGTACTTCCGCAACCAGAACGTGGTTCTCGACTGGAACCATACCTTCACTCCGCGGTTGATCAACACAGCGGTCATGGGCTTTACCCGTGTCGCTCACCATCGTGGAACTATGTCTTCGACAGGCTGGGGCACGTTTGGCAGTATGCCTGGCTCAGAAGGCGCGGGAATTCCTAGCGAGTTCTACACGAATATCGCTGGCGGCGCCAACAACGGCGGTGACGGCACTTTCATTCAAAACCGTCAAACATGGCAGTACACTGACTTCCTTAGCTACGTGCGCGGCAAGCACTCCATCTCTTTCGGCGGCGACTACCGCAGAGAGGCCGTAAACCGTATCGAGGACTATTACACCGATCCGATCTTCAACTTCTCCGGGCAGTACTCCGACCCAAATGTGAAAGAGGGCGGAAACTCCACGACAGCCTTGGCTGACCTGATTTTGGGGTTGCCGGACTACTTCAACCTTCAGACAGAAGTACGCAGCGACTTGCGGCACACAGCAATGGATGCGTACGTTCAGGACAACTACAAGGTCAACCGGCATCTGACCATCGACGCAGGTTTCCGTTGGGAGCCGTTCCTGCCCCCGGTGGACAACCTTAACGACCAGATCTGCTTTGATCCGACCTTTACTTCGCACTCGGCCTTCTATCCGACGGCGCCTCATGGACTGACATTCCCAGGGCCCCCCCTGTCTATGAAAGCCAATGGCTCTGGCGATCCTGGTTGCCCGCGCGCCATGGTTCCAAACCGCATGAAGAACGTATCTCCACGCCTCGGCATCAACTACGATCCTTTCGGGACCGGAAAGACGTCAATCCGCGCAGCATACGGCATCTTCTGGGATCAGGCTCGCCTGATTGCCTGGAACCGCTATTCAACAGCACAACCGTTTGATGAGAACTTCGAAATCAGCGGCGCGATCCCTTCGGCTAACGTTCCGACACAGGGCGCATTGACTGGTTACAACATCATCAACATCAACACCGGTGTCATCAACCCCTTCCCGTTCATCATTCCTCGCACAGCAGACCAACGCAAAAACTTCAGTCCGTCTTATGCGTACGGTGGCAATGCATACTGGCCAACCTCTGCTGAAGGGACGGTTCTACCGCCCAACTTCAATGAAGGTTATGCCGGGCAGTGGAATCTGTCGGTGGATCAGGAAATCGCGAAGAACTGGGTGCTAACAGTTTCCTATATCGGAAACCACGGAACGCATCTGTTTATGTCGCGTGACATTAACTGGGCTCCAATCACGACTTACGACCCGACTTTGACTCTCGGTCAGAACCAGGGCACAATTAACACTCGCAGGCTTCATGCCTACGACACAACCAAGGATTGGTGCGGAATCAACCAAACCACCCACCTCGAGAACCCGTGCCTCGGCCAGACCCAGGAAGAAGCCAATCTTGGATGGTCGAACTACGATGCTATCGACTTCACCGTTAACCATCGCTTCTCAAACGGCTTCAGCCTGATGGCATCGTATGTCTTCGGAAAATACCTCGACATCGTTTCCTACGGTGCTGAGGGCGGCCTCGGACCGCGCGATCCTCTGAACTTCAGGTCGAACTATGGACCGAGCGACAACGATGTCCGCAACCGTGTCACATCCTCCTACATCTACCAGTTGCCCAAGTTGAAGGATGCTCACGGTCTTCTGGCCGCGGTCATCAACGATTGGCAGAACCAGGGCGTACTTATTGCCCAGACCGGCTCACCCTACACCGTCTACAGCAACGGTGATACGGGCGCAACCGGTATTGGTGGCGACTTCGCCGACCGTGTTTCGGGTGTGAGCACCAGCCCGGCACATCGCGGCGTGGCTAGCTACTTCAACCCGGCCGCATTTACCCAGGCAAAGGCTGGAACATACGGAACCGCATCAAGAGGTTCGCTGTATGGTCCGAGCAGGGTCAACATGGACTTCTCTCTGTTTAAGGAATTCCCGATCCACGAGCTTGGGAAAGTCCAGTTCAGGAGCGAGTTCTTCAACCTCTTCAACCATCCGAACTTTAGCAACCCGAGCAACAACGTAGCCAATGGCAACGAAGGTGCACTTACCAGCGCAAGTGACGGTCGCGTGGCGCAGTTCGCGCTCAAGCTTCTGTTCTAAAGCGCAACTTGACAACCGATCGATGCCTCGCCGGGAACCGGCGAGGCATCGTCGCGTAGAGGCTTCACTGTTTGCCGTGACTTTGCCGGGTAAGTTAAAATGATGACTTGAGCGGAGTAGGCAAATGCGATCTAGATGTGCACGCCGAGGTACTCTACTAAGTCTGGCGATGTTACTTACCGCATCTTGCATAGTCTATGGGCAAGGCAATTCCGCCGATATGGTTCAGCAGCATATAAAGAAAGCGGAGCAAGCTCTGCGCGCCAGCGACCTCAAGGTGGCGGAGCGTGAGTACAACGAGATTTTGGCAATTGACCCGCAGAACAGCCAGGCGTGGACAGGATTGGGAATCCTGCTCTATGGGTCGGGCCGATCAGACCAAGCCATCGAGTCGTTGCAGCGCGCCATCAGCATTGACGCATCCGATAAGCGGGCAGAGATTTTCTTGGGACTCAGTGAGGCAGAACTGCGCCAATGCGGGCAGGCCAAACCAATCCTGACTAGGTATTTTGAAAGCGAAACACCGGGCAAGTTACAACGCCTAATAGGACTGGCCCTGTTAGGATGCGCTGCCGGAGCCGCAGACCCCATGCCCGCACTGCAAACAGCTGCGCGGCTGAAGCAACTTTATCCGGATGATGTGGATGTGTTGTATGAATCCGCCGAGCTTTACACGCGATTATGGAACGAGAGCGCGGGCGAGTTAATGGTGAAGCACCCAGACTCTTACCGCGTTCACCAATTGGCTGGAGAGGTTTACGAAGCAAAGGACGAATACGATCAGGCGATTCGCGAGTATTCGCTGGCGCTCGAGAACAACCCGAAGTTACCGCAGATGCACTATCGAATCGGTCAGCTCTATCTGCACCAGGGCTCTGAAGAGGTTGATGAGAAGGCGATGGAAGAGTTTCGCCAGGAAAAGAAAGTCAATCCACAGTCAGCCGTTTCAGATTTAGCCATGGCCGATATTGAGATGCACCGTCACAAACTCGATCAGGCTAAGCCACTTTATGAAGAGGCAGCCAGACTCGATCCAAGCTTGGTTGAAGCTAGAGTCGGTCTGGCGAAAATACTGCTCGAACAACATGAGACCGAAGCCGCGGAGAAGGAGCTTCTTGCGGTCGTGGCCGATCATCCTGAGAACGCTCAGGCGCATTACTCCTTGATGCGCGCCTATCGCGAACTGAAGAAGATGCCTGAGGCGGCTGCGGAAATGGCAACTTTCAACCGGCTGCAGTCTGAAAAGGCAGAGAAGTTTCAGAGCAAGATGAACTCCCTGCTGAATGGAAAGTTAGCTGCCGATCAGACCAAGACGCCCGCAGAGGAGACATCGCCCAAGTGAGCAAAGTCCGGCGCCCAGCCGATTTCTCTCAGCAAGCGCTACCCCGAATCGCGGATGCCTTGTTACCGGACAGGCGGGAGTTCCTTCGCATGACGGGGTCGGGACTGCTCTTGCTTGCTGGTTCGGAACTGGGTCTGGCGCAAGCTGGTGCACAAGCAAAGCCGCGGACAGTTTCAAAAGCGTTTGGCTCGCCACTCGGTTATTCATTGCAGGATGTGGCGCATGAGGCAGGACTCGATTTCCTCCAGGTATGTGGCGGAGACAAGGTAAAGAAATACATCCTTGAAACAACTGGCTCGGGCGTTGCCTTCATTGACTATGACAACGACGGGTGGCCGGATATATTTCTAGTCAATGGATCAAGTCTGGATCCCGCTATTTCCAATAGCCAACCGAGCAACAAGCTATTTCACAACAATCGTGACGGTACATTTACCGATGTGACCGCGAAGGCGGGGTTAACACGCTCTGGCTGGGGACAGGGCGTTTGCGTTGGCGATTACGACAACGATGGCTTCGACGATATCTTCGTTACATACTGGGGCGAAGACGTTCTCTACCACAACAATGGGAACGGTACTTTCACTGAAGTCGGCCGCAAGGCACAGGTAGCAGGTGACCCAACGCGCTGGAGTACGGGGTGCGCTTTTTTGGATTACGACCGAGACGGAAAGCTCGACCTGTTCGTGACGCACTATGTAAACTTCTCAATGAAGAACGCTCTTGATCCGGGGACTAATCCCTATTGCATGTTTCGTGGATTAGCGGTGAACTGCGGCCCGCGAGGGTTAATCGGCGAAACCAGCACCCTCTATCACAACAATGGAGACGGAACCTTCACCGATGTTTCGGCAAAAGCTGGAATCCTGAAATCAAGTGGCTTCTATGGACTTGGTGTGTTGGTCGCGGACCTGGACAATGACGGCTGGCCGGATATATATATGGCCAGTGACACGACGCCTGCACTGCTCTTTATGAACAACCACGATGGAACATTCCGTGAAGAGGGTTTGCTACGTGGAGTTGCTTTCAGTGAAGATGGCATGACGCAGGCAGGCATGGGAGTGACCGCGGGAGACTACGATCATGATGGCTGGCTGGATATCGTCAAGACGAATTTCTCAGACGAAGGTGTGAACCTTTATCACAACGATGGAGACGCAACTTTTACCAACGTGTCGGGAGCCGCGGGGTTGGGGAAAGAAACTCACCTGGTGTGTTGGGGATGCGGCTTCTTCGATCCGGACAATGACGGTTACGCCGAACTGCTGTATGTTACCGGGCACGTGTACCCCGAGTTAGAAACGATCCACTCTGACACCACTTACCGGGAGCCACGCGTACTCTACAGAAACCTTGGAAATGGTGAGTTCGAAGAGGTTTCGCAACTGGCCGGACCTGCGATCACGACACCCTCAACAGGACGTGGGTGTGCATTTGGGGATTTCAACAACGACGGATGCGTCGACGTGGTGATCAACAACCAGAATGCAAGACCATCACTCCTCAAGGTTACGCGACAGAATCACAATCATTGGATCAATATCAAACTCGTGGGAATCAAGTCGAATCGGAGCGCAATCGGAGCTAGAGTGAAGTGTGTCGCAGGGTCACTTTCGCAGATCGATGAAGTAAGGAGTGGTGGAGGTTACATATCGCAGAACGATTTGCGGATTCACTTTGGCTTGGGAGAAAAGACAAGCATCGACTTGATTGAGATTCGTTGGCCAAGTGGCACAGTTGACCAGTTGCGCAATATCGCAGCGGACCAATTCATAAGCGTGCAGGAAGGAGGCAAACTTACGACGCTGCGCCAAGCGACTTAAGTTCAATCAAATGGATAGAACCCAAATCAGGCTGTTGCGTTGTGCTACTTTCCCAAAGTCGATCTGCAGCCCAGTCAGAGTCTTGGCCGCGGCCACTCTGCTGCTCGCCACATCGTGCGGTTGCGTAGCCCAACTGAGTATGCCGGCAGCGGCAGACCCCGCCGCTACAAACATAGAGAGTGGAATCCGGCTGTTGAGAAGCAGAGACGCTGCCGCAGCCAAACTACAATTTAGTGCGGGCGTAAAGGCAAATTCTCGGTCTGCAGATGCTCTCACATGGCGAGGAATCGCTGAGAACCAACTGAAGCAGTACACAGAAGCCATACGTGACTTTGAAGCTGCGTTGCGCATCGATCCTAATGAACTCCCGGCTCATTATAACCTTGCACTTAGCCAGATCCGTACAGGACAGAGCGACAGTGCCATTGAGCAGTTGAGGACCGTTGTGAAGGCAACACCGGGTGCCCTGGAGGCGGAGTTCAACCTGGCAATTCTTCTCGAAGCAAAGCATTTAATCCCAGAGGCTATCGAGCACCTGCAGGCCGCCTACAAGACCCAATCAAACGATCTCGGCGTGATAAAGCACCTGTTGATTGACTTGCTGGCAGTTGGCAGAGTGGATGAGCTGCAGCCACTGCTGGACCAGTTACAAACTGCCGATTCCGTTGAAGTGACTAAAGAAGTCGGGACGGCGTTACTCGAAGCAGGGCAGTTTGGCCAAACTATTCATTTCCTTGAAGGCGCACGCGAGCGTTCGGCGTCGAACCGGGAGGCGGACCTTCTATTGGCGCGTGCATATATTGGAGCACAAGAGGACTTCAAAGCAATCAGTCTTCTGAAGCCGGCAGAAATCACAGACAGTACGGGCGAGTCGGCCTATTTGCTTGGCATGGCTTACTTGGATATGGGTGCAATTCAAGAGGCCAAAAGTGCATTCGAGCGCGCAATCAAGTCAAATCCCCGTAACAGTCGAGCAGTCTATCACCTTGGGATGATTGAAGCCGCGAACCCGGAACAATTGACAGCAGCGATACTCCACCTCCGCGCGGCAATACGGTTGGAGCCCGACACTCCTGCCTATGGAATTGCTTTAGGTAAGATATTGCTCCAACAGGACAAGGCGCAGGAAGCAATGGTCACACTACAGCGCGTCCAAGCGGAAGGGGGTGAGGCAGCACAGCGCGACCTATTGTTGGGGATTTCTTTGATAACTGTGAATGGTCCAACGCAGGCTATACCCGTGTTACTTAGAGCAGTAGCAGAGAACGCCTCCCTAGCTCTGCCTTATAACATCCTTGGATTCTGTTATTTTGTACAAGGCGACCTGCCCAAGGCAACAGCTTCTTACAAGCAAGCTTCCGACTTGAGCCCAGAAACCCGTATTTTCGCGCACGGCGCGGCTGTGGCGTTCGACCGTGCCAACGATTCCAGTCAAGCAATGATTTACGCAACTCGAGCGGTTGCACTTCCCGGAGCAAATGGCGAAGATCACTATCTGGTTGGCAAGTTATTAGCCAAAGACGGCAGAACAGGAGATGCAATCCGCGAACTAAATGAGGCAATCGCCCTTAATCCAGATCTGGATCAGGCCTATTACCTGCTGGGCCGCACTTATATGCAGACCGGCGATGCGGCGAGGGCAACAGAGTGGATGTCGAAGCTGAAGGAACTGAAGCAAAAGCATGAACGCGCCTATGCGGAAGAGCGAAAAAACGCAAAGCCAATCAGTTCTTCAACGCTTCTGCAAGGTGCACCGATGGCCGGTTCAGAGACGGCCGCACCATAATGGCACACTCAGCACAGCTCTAACTGTCGCTCATCAGGGCTTGCCGGTGGTTCGTTCAGGGCACGCTTGCGTGCCACACAGGGCAGCAGTAATGCCTTTCCTCTCTGTGACTGTATAGATGCGGTCAAGGGCTGGCAATCTAATGGATTCCTTGTTTCCATCAGGCCAGTGGATTTCAAGATTGTCGACCGCGTTTGCATCACCTAATCCAAAATGGACGCGCAAGTCATTTGAGGAAAGGTAGCTGCCGCCACTGAGCACATCCTCCCTTTGCCGAATCCCCGCGGCAGTCAGGTAAACAGTAGCGCCCACCGCATCACGCGGGCTTTCCGGTCCTCCAATAAGTTTCAATTCCACCCAATGATGGTGGTCGGGATAAACGTTGCGAAGAAGTGTGGGGACTCCGTCCATGTTATTGATGACAACGTCGATCTTACCGTCATTGAAGATGTCTCCGAATGCTGCTCCGCGACCAACACTGACTGCGGCGAGTCCCGTCCCTTCGACCGCGGGCACGAGTTCAAACTTTCCATTTTTCAGGTTATGGAACAACAGCGAACGCTGCGCGAAGGTAGTGCCCCACTCGGGATGATTGTCCACATCTGGATAGACATGGCCATTTGAAATCAGCAGATCCTTCCAACCATCGTTGTCGTAGTCAAGGAATCCGTCGCCAAACCCAACAAATGGAATGGTGGCTGCCCCAACTCCAATCTCATAGCTGACGTCGGTGAAGAATCCAGTACCGTCGTTCCTGAAGACAATGTCATAGTCATCGGAAAAAGTGGTGTTGACCAGGTCCATGTGGCCGTTATTCTCATAATCGCCCGCGGCGATACCCATGTTGGCTGCCTCACGGCCATCGGCATTTAGAGCATAGCCGCTCAAATAACTGAGGTCACCAAAAGTTCCATTCCCCTTATTAATGTAGAGATAGTTGGGCGTAGAGTCATTGGCAACCACAAGATCGGGTTTGCCATCGTCGTTCACATCAACAAACAGCGCGCCGAGTCCGAAGTATCCCTCTGGGTCGCTGACGCCAGCAGCCTCGCTCACATCGGTGAAGGTGCCATCCCCGTTATTGTGAAAGAGATGATCGTGCTCTCCCTGCAACCCACGCGGGCCACACATTACAGGTGTGCCGCGGTATTGGCAGGAACTGTAATTGACGCTCTCGGACCCCAGGAAGGGGGGGTGATTTACATCATATTTGAGATACCCTGCTACGAATAGGTCGAGCCGTCCGTCGCCATCGTAGTCCCCAAACGTGGCCCCGGTGGACCATGTGCCGAGAGCCACCGAGGCCCTCTCTGCCACATCGGTGAAGGTCCCGTCGTGGTTATTGTGATATAGGCGATTCTTCCCGAAGTTAGTTACATAGATATCGGGCCAACCGTCATTGTCGAAGTCTCCCACCACCGCGCCAAATCCCCACCGGTCATTGGTAACGCCGGCTTTGGCCGCCACGTTCGTAAAGGTCCCATCGTGATTGTTATGAAAGAGAGCGGCCTGAGGTGGTGACTCCTTGCCGTCGAGCGCCTTGTAGGTGGAGCCGTTCACAAGGTAAATATCGAGCCAGCCATCGTTGTCATAGTCCAACAGCGCGACACCGGGACCCTTGGCCTCAAGAATAAAGCGCCTTTCTGGAGTGCCGGCCGTGTGATGCCAACTGGTCAGGCCAGCCTTCGCGGCAACATTCATGAAGACAATGGGCCCTGATTTTACCTGGCCGCCAGCGGTAATGGGCCGTTTTGCCGAATCGTACACAGGCTGAAAGGCGTCGCCGGTGGCCATCCCGCCGGGCCTGGGCTGCTTCTGCGGCGCAACCTGGGCACACGTGAATGACGCTGTAAAGATAAGTGAGAAAACCAAGGGTCCCGAGATTTGCACACGACGAAACAAGGATGTGCCTCCGCTACTGAGAAGTGTACTGCGTTAGCTCCTTCTGAGCATCCCTTGGACGACTCCACTGGGAAACGAGTCCGGAGTTGGTTGTTGAATCCGCTCTAATCTAAATTGCGACCACTCTTCGCTGAAACCAAACTTGACGACATCAGTCCCTCATATCATCCTCTTGAGATGCATCGAAGGTTCCAAATCGACACATCTCGACTGGAGAGGAACCAGGACACGTCGACGTGAAGGTCAAACTAACTGGCTCCTGATTTTCCCGAGATGTGGCCCTTTCAACGTGCACCCGGATAACTTTCTGAGTAGAATTGCATTGCTGTTTTGTCGTCAGATTAGTTGAATGCGGGCTCGCGGTGGATGATGCATGAGCCCTGCAACGCCAAAATCCGTTACCTATCGGGGGAACTTCAAAGTGAAGACAGGGAGCACAACGTCTTGGATTCGTGCGGCCATTCTAGTATTTGTCGGCTGCCTAACGTCCGTTCACGTCTGGTCCGAAATCAGCTATAGCAAAGTTGATAATCGTTGGAGCCTGGTCAGCGGGAATGTGGAATACACTCTGCATAAAGACAAAGACGCGATACAATTCGAATACTTTGGCCCGGTCTCTCACCATGCGTGGCCGGCGGGTGGCCCAACGCTAAATCCTCCAGTTCCTCGCTATGACATCGATGGCCAGGTCGAAGGACAGGAAATCCTTCCGTCGGAACTCAAACTGGTGTCTGATGAAGCGGTATCCATCAGGCCGGGAGTCGATGAGCTGAAGTTAGTCTTTGAACACCGGTACCTTCCTTTGCGGATTAGAGCCAACTACACGACATGGGCCGATACGGGAGTTATTACGCGGGAGTTGGTCCTGGAGAATACAGGCGTGCGGATCATGCACGTTCAACGCCTCCCGTCGCTAACATGGAGTCTTCCACCAGGAGAATATGACTTGACTTATCTCTGGGGGGGATGGAGTCAGGAGCGGCAAGTTGGCAACGAGGAACTGGGGCCGGGTGGACGAACTTTCACCTCGGCAAGCGGGCGCTCGACGAACGACTATTCGCCCTGGTTTTGCCTGCACAATCACAGTAACGGAACACGGTATCTGGCTCAACTCGGCTACTCGGGAAACTGGGAAATGGGGTTTGTGCGGGCCCCGCTGACTGAGGCGCATCGCTACACAGAAGCGGATCTCGCCGTCGATCTTGGCATGCGGTTTGACTTTGGTGGAGCCTTGACCCTCGATCCCGGCCAGTCATTCCCGTTGCCTCAAGTGGCATTTACGAGTTCCTCGGGGAGCCTGGATGACACAGCTAACCAAATGCACCGGTACCAAAGGGAGTATGCATTTGCAAAGAATCCAGTCAACGATCCCCCCTTGGTCCAATTCAATTCGTGGTATCCATTTCCAGGAAAGATGACCATAGCGGAGATGAAGCGCTGCGCCGACTTAGCGGCAAAGTTGGGCGCTGAAGTGTTTGTTCTGGATGCAGGTTGGTATAACAAGAAGGATTGGAGCAAGGAACTCGGCGATTATCAGGCTGACCGCGTAGCCTTCCCAAATGGAATTGAAGAACTAGCAAACTATGTCCGTCAACTGGGGATGAAGTTTGGCATCTGGGTCGAGATTGAGAACATAGGTGTGGATTCAGAGATATTTCGCCAACATCCGGACTGGTGCCTGAAATACAACGGCCAGCCGATTGTGCAATTTGAAAGACTGCAGCTTGACTTCTCAAAGCCGGAAGTAAGGCAATGGGCCCGGGCCGTAATAGACAGGCTTGCGCACGACTACGGAATCCAGTGGCTCAAAATCGATTACAACATTGAGATTGGCGATAAGTTCGATCCACCTGGGGCCGACACACGGCGCGGCGATGTTCTCCATAGTCAGGTTATGAACTACTATGCGTGGCTGGACGAAGTTCGTGCCGCACATCCAAACCTGGTAATTGAGAACTGCGCAAGCGGGGGCCTTCGCTTCGATCTCGGAATCATGGCTCACGCGAATACCACGTGGTTATCGGATGAAGTCCGGCCCAAGCCATCGCTACAGTTGGCCTATGGCTGCACACTGCAATTCACTCCTGGTGTTTGTAACCATTGGATGGTGGGAGATACCACTGACGGAGATGTCCTGGCTGGGGCTTCGACGGATTGGTGGGACTTCATGTTCCGCGTTCCAATGAATGGACAGTTAGGTATATCCAGCAAGGTTTTTGAGTGGCCTCCCGACTTGTTGGTGCATGCCACTAACAATGTTGCGCTTTACAAGAGAATCAGGGGAACAATTGTAAAGGCCGACGTCTATCACCTTACAGAAGAGCCGGCACATGATTTTCCAAGAGGGTGGATGGCAATTCAGTACGTGGCGCCGGGCGCAGGTAAGAGTGTCGTTATGGCCTACCGGTTGGAAGAGAGCCTCTCAGCGCAGACATTCAAACTGCAAGGGCTTGTTCCGAATGCCAGGTTCCATATAACAAGCGAAGGGAAGGATATGGGGTCGATGACTGGCCGTGCATTGATGGAGGATGGGCTTTCTGTGAACCTGGAAGGCCCGTGGCGGGCAGCGGTGATTGAGTTGCAGGCGGATTAATCTTCGTTGAGGTCGTCTGCGTGGCTGAACACAAGTGACGAATCCGGCGCATCGCCCTCGACATTTTCGATTATGGGCCATCTAACTTGTGCATTTAGCAGTAACCGCAATCAAGCATTAGCGCGGGAGGAATTCGCATGATATTCTGGCTTGCGTGTTGTCTGAACTCCTCCTCTAAGGCCGGCCGATGACAATCAATCCCGATCTACCATCCACAGTCGATCTTGCAGCTATGAGTGACTGCTTTCGCCGTAACGGCTTTGCGTTAGCGCGTGGGCTTTTTACGGCCATGGAAGTGGATGAAATCAAGCAGGCCTTTGACCGCATCGCCCTAAATGGCCCAATTGAGGGCTACTTTGATCCAGTTCCGCACGATCAATCAGAAGGCGATCCGCTCAAGGAGTATCCGCGGGTCCACCATCCGCATCGATTTGACGAAGTCTCGCGCAGGCACCTTATCCATCCTGGCGTGCTGAGTTGTTTGCAACAACTGCTGGGAGAAGATGTGTTGGCGGCGCAGAGCATGTTCTACTTCAAGCCGCCGGGCTCTCGCGGACAAGCGATGCACCAGGACAACTTCTATCTGATGGTCGAGCCTCACACATGTGTGGCGGCGTGGACCGCCATTGACGATTCTGACCCAGAGAACGGAGGGCTGTATCTGGTTGAGGATACAGCCAACGAGCCAATCACCTGTCCTTCAACGGCGGATCCAGCACTTTCGTTTACGACGCATCTGGTCCCAATCCCAAAAGGGAAATCAGAGGTGCCATGCGTGATGCGCGCCGGGGACACGCTATTCTTCAATGGGAACATGATCCATGGCTCAAGTCCCAATCGTTCAAAGGATAGATTCCGTCGCTCATTCATCTGTCATTACGTCCCTCGGTCGACTCGCCGAATTAGCAAATTCTACTTGCCACTTCTTGCACCAGGGGGCGAGGAGGTCATGCTCGAGTCAAATGACGGAGGAGGAGCGTGCGGAAGAGACTGGACAGGCGAAGTCTTGTGGGAAGGTGGCGCTCACTAACTCTTAGGAAGAATCATTTACAGCGTAAACCTCAGAATTGCAACTCCGTAGAATCTAAGAGCACGGCTTAATACTACTACTGGACCGATCGCAGTCCGCATTTTGAGCGGTTTGAATCGGTCTAGAGCGACTGGCACCCAGTGCGGCGAGAGGATTCAGATACTCGTCCGGAGCCTGTCTAATAGCGGATCTGGCTCTTCTCAAGGAGCCTCCGGCGCAACTTCAGGACCTTGAAATCCCCAGCATATTCCTTGGCGAGTAGCGAATCGCATGAATCCTGGAGATCGGGGAAAGGAGCAACAAACGCCTCATGAAAATGCCTGACTGGATATATCCGCGCACTCTGTGGGGGCTAATGCATCGCACGCCAACTGCGGAGCTTCGCTTCCGGATTTCGAATCTAACTCGCCAAACAGTCCTTGCCGATTGCGCAGAAATTGCCGACAAAGGTCCCAAGCGGAGAAAGGGGTTGCTTGGCCGCAAGCGCCTCTCTCCCGGTGAGGGTTTGTGGATACTCCCTTGTGAAGCTGTACACACATTCTGGATGCAGTTCCCGATAGACCTGGTCTATCTTGATCGAGAGCATCGAATAAAGAAGCTGATAAGTGATGTGCCACCCTGGCGGCTATCTGGCTGCTTCTCCGCGCACTCTGTGCTTGAACTTGCATCAGGCACTATCCGTGACACGCAGACCAGTCCGGGAGACATCCTGGAATTCTCCTCAGCTTCTTTACAAAATGATAGCGCGAGCTCAGCGACTTAGATTGCATAAGTCCTCAGTCTTAGCGGAAGCTTCATAACAGCAAGCACCTAATCGCGGCGCTATGCTCATTGCAGAATGCGCCAACCCGCTCTCATGCCGTTCTTTCCCGTTCACAGTCAATTGATGGGACACTTCTTACCGACAAATGTGTACGAGTCGTATCTGTCCTAGTCGTTCTGTAAACATTCGGTCACACTCGAGCGCCTAACATACTGCGTAAGTCATTGATTTATATCGGCGCACAGGAGTTAGAGAAATGGTTCCCCAAATGCAATAGAAAGAGCAACACCCAGACAGACTCTGGGAAACTCAACTAACTCGGGGGGGAACAAATGCACGACACATTGTTAAAGATGTACGTCAAGATGCAAGTCCTTTTGTCATCGGATGAAGGTCAGGATCTGGTCGAGTATGCCCTGGTCGTCGCTCTGCTTTCGCTGGGAGCCACTGCTGCCTTGTCAGGGCTCGCCACCACCATCACCTCAACCTTCACCACCATTGGCACCAAGCTCAGTACTGCAATGGCTACATAATAAGGTCATCAATGTCGATGCAACGCCTGGACTCCGCAAGCAGGATCGTTTGTGCAATCGGGGAGAAGCACGATGGGCAGTCTAACTGACCTCGGTGTTCTCTCCCCGGCAAACGACCTAGAGCCAGTTTCTTATTCCACACATGAATCAGTCACCTTAGGGAAGTATTTCACTGGGTGTTTGGGATGTAAGTCGCACTTTGCTGGCGGAATCGGCCACATAGAAGAGAGTTTGATGAGGTATACATGCCTCTGGTCGTATATCCGCTTTGGGAGCTTTCTCTGCGATTCTCTCTTTCTTAACTCTATTCATGATCGACGCTACAACAGTGCCTCCGTATTTCAGTTTCCAAGCGAAGCCCCTCGCGATATAGAGGAATAGGGCGGATATGATCCTGGCTTCGGCTCCAGAACCCGGGCTTTCGCTTACTCTGATTGAATTTGGGCTTGCCGCGATTGCGATTGCCAGCGCGTTCTGCTGGCCTCGTCTTGCTTCCATATACTTCTCGCATATCGAGAGGGGACTAGGACATCTGGCGCGAAAACATGGCCTTGCGGTAGCAGTCGTTGGCTCTTCTGCCCTGCTCCTGCGCCTTGCAATTCTTTCTCTTTGTCCCAAACCTCTCCCCTTTGTCCACGATGATTTCAGCTTCCTGCTCATGTCAGACACCTTTGCTCAGGGTCGCCTGTCCAATCCAACTCCTGCGAT
>Ga0364867_10387_pt1 | contig 21018 bp, 16 predicted proteins | sample ExccelAu500001D4_3_FD_206915 | JGI IMG/M metagenome (GOLD analysis project Ga0364867, IMG submission 206915) | Enriched cells from Trout Bog Lake Hypolimnion, Wisconsin, USA - BchlTB.Aug13.5000.01.D4 | ecosystem: Environmental > Aquatic > Freshwater > Lake > Hypolimnion/Profundal zone | place...
GGATTTGCCTTCGTCCATAAGGCGCTTGTAGCGGCGGTGTACTACCTCGCCCATGGAGGCGAAGTCGTTGATGCCTTTTACGGTCTTGATGTGGTAATGGCGGTATTCTTTGTTGGCTGCGGCGCCATTGCGGAAGCAGACCATGGCTGCTACGGGGTATGCGCCCTGGAAATTGGAGTTGTCGAAGCACTCTATGTGCACGGGCAGGTCTTGCAATTGCAGTGCGTCCTGCAGTTCTTCGAGCACGGTGAGGTTGTTTTCTTCTGTGGCCTGGCCGATGAGGAGGGTGCTTTTGCGGCGCATTTCTGCGGCAAATATTTCGGCATTCTTGATGCTGAGTTCCAGTAGTTTCTTTTTGTCGCCGGCGCGGGGTACGGTGACTTTAGTGGCGGGGTCGGCCACGTCTACGGGCAGTGGCACGATCACTTCTGTAGCGTTGCTCTGGAAGGTCTCGCGGAGGTTGTCGAGGGCCAGGGAGAGTACGTCGGTTTCCTGCTCATCGAGTTGCTTCTGTATCTGGATGGTTTTTACATGGATGATGGTGCCGTTGCTTACCATCATGTAGTTGACATAAAAGTGGGTTTCGTCGCTGAGGATGCAGGCTACATCAGCATTGTCGAGGCGTGGGTTTACGATGGTGGATTTGCTCTGGTAGGTCTGGAGGGATTCTATTTTGCGTTTTACGATCTGTGCTTTTTCAAATTCCATCCGTTCGGCATAGGCCATCATTTCGGACTTCAGGTATTTGATGGCGTCACCAATGTTGCCCTTGAGCACGTGCTTTACCTGCTGCAGGTTTTCGGTATAGTCTTCGGGGGTCTGGTAGCCTTCGCAGGGGCCTTTGCAATTGCCAAGGTGGTATTCGAGGCAGACTTTGAATTTCTTTTTAGCGATGTTGGCGGGTGTGAGGTTGAGGTTGCAGGTGCGCATGGGAATGTTGTGGCGCACGAGTTCCAATAGTTCTTTTACCCGCACGAGGCCGGTAAATGGCCCGAGGTATTCGGAGCCATCGCGGATGAGGCGGCGGGTGAGGAATACGCGGGGGAAGGGTTCGTTTTTAATGACGATGTATGGATAGGTTTTGTCGTCCTTGAGGGCTATGTTGAAGGGCGGCTGGTAGTGCTTGATGAGTGAGTTCTCGAGGAGGAAGGCATCGTGCTCGGTATCGGTGATGGTGAAATCTATGGCGTGGATGAGGGTGACGAGGCGCCGGGTCTTGAAATTGTCGACTGTTTTATTGAAGTAAGAGCTTACGCGCTTGCGGAGGTCCTTGGCCTTGCCTACGTAGAGGAGCTCGTTGCGGGCATCGAAATATTTATAGCACCCTGGCTGGTGCGGTATGGATTGCAGGATATGGCTGAACTGTTCCCTGGTCATTTTTTTAGGAAAACTAATTAGGTGAAGGGGCAAAAGTGAAAAGTGAAAGGGTGTGGTGATCGTATTGGTTAGCTGAAAAAATGAATGTTACATCAAAAAATCGTATTGCTCCACGGAAAATGATTTGCTGCCGAATGTGGACTGCTCATCTGTGGATATCTGGATGGTGTGGTAGGGGCTGTAGTATAGTTTTCGTATGGTTTCTCCCTTTATGAAGCCTTTTTTCAGTGTTTCGATATAGATGCCACGCACCTTGCTGGTTTGCTGGTCTATGGTGATGAGTAACTTCTGGGTGAAAAGGTCATCATCAGTTGCTTCGTAAAAGAAATTATGCGTGCCGTCTGCATTGTCATCAAACTGGGTGAATTTGTAGTCACCGAGGTATTTGCGGTCGCTGATGTCTGTCTCAAAGAAGGTTTTGAAGATGGGGGCCCAGTCGAGCGAGTCGGAATTGGTATAGCTGCTGTCGGTTTTGCCACCATCTTTACGCACTGTCTTCAATATACCGCAGGCGGGCCCACTGAAATTATTCCACTGGTCGAGCGCGAATTGCTGAATGGAGAAGTAATTCCCCTTGACCTTGCTGAAGTCTTCTTTATTGGCTTTTTCCTTGCAGGAGGCTACCGTGAGGAGGGCCAGCAACCCGATGAGACAAGAAGTATATATAGACAGTTTTTTCACGGCCCAAAGATAATAATGTTTTATGACGCCGGTTGTGTGGCGAGGAGCGGGCGGATGATTATTTACAAAGTGCATTTTGCCTGGCCGATGAAGCGGTTTTGTTGCGACGCATTTATATCTTGTCGATCAGGGTTTCCTGGAGCCATCCTGAGCGGCCATCGGGGAGGGTTACTTCGGCCCATAAGCCGTTTTCTGACTCAATCTTCACAGTGGTGCCTTCGGGTACCAGGATAATGGGCTTGCCTTTAAGGTCAGGCTTCATGAGCGGGGTATCGGCCTGCATTACAACGGCGGTGTGTGGGGCGACATTGGACGAAGCAAAGAATGCCAGCGCGAGGAAGCACAGGAAGGCAAAAAAGAGGAACCCTGTCAATTGTGATGGTATGAGGCCCCTGGCTGATTTTTGCAGCCGCTTTATCAGCATCAGGAGGCAGACCAGCGTGAAGATGCTGAGCGCAACGATAGCCCACGCGGTGGCCCTGTCGGGGCGCGTGAGGCTGTGCCACCAGGCCACAAAAAATATATTGCCGGTAGCAGGTATGGCGTTGCTGATCCTGCCTTGCGCCAGCGCCAGGTTTTCGCGTGCTTCTGTGTAGTCGGGGTTTATTTTCAGTGCGCGCTCGTAATTGAGTACAGCGGGGGCTACCCTGTTGAGCCGGTAATAGGCGTTGCCGAGATTGAAATAGACGACCGCATTGCGTGGTTTTAAGGCCGCGATCTGCTCGAAGCAGGCAGCGGCGCTGTCATATTGCTTTTGGCTGTAAAACGCATCACCTTTTTGCCAGAGGTCATTGTAGTTGCCGCCAGCCATGCAACAGTACGCACCTGTGAGCAGTACGGCGATTGTCAAAAATAGTTTCCTCATGCTTTAAATACGTCTTCAAGGTCACTGATCACTTTAATAGCTTCGTCGTAGGTGTGCGCCATTTGTTTAGATCCGCCGGAGGCATAGAGTGCGGTCTCACATTCCCAGATCACGTCTTCGAGGTTCTTTTGGATATGGGCAGGCACCTTGCGGGCGTCCATGGCTTCACGGGCGGTATCGCGGGATAGCGCAGACAGGGGGATGCTCAGTTTATCGCTCAGGTACAGCCAGATGGCCTTGGAAATCTCTTCGTAAAAAGGGACTTTATTTTGCTGCTGCAGCAGTTTTTTAGCTGTTAGCAACCGCTGCAGGGCTATCTTGTTGGCGCGTTTCTTCCGCAGTAGCACGGTATCCTGCGCTAATTCGTCATCCCTGCGTTTCCAGGCTATGATACCTATGAATGCGAATAACGGGAATGCATACATGGACCAATAGCCTGCCGTGAACAGCAAGGGCTTGCTCTGGATGTCCAGTGGAGGTAGTGGTTGTTTTACAATGTCGTGTATGTCCTTTATGGCGAGGCCGGTATTGCCGGTCTGTGCGGGTTTGAAGTTCTTGCCCGGCCTTACCTGGAGCTTGAAGGGCTGGGTATGCTCGGTTACATAGGTCCCATTCTGCGGGTTGAAGTAAGTAAATGGCACCGATGGAATATCATAGTCGCCGGGCGTGTGCGGTGCTATCACATAACTCACGATCTTAGACCCGCTGATGGTGGTGCTGCGGCCCGTGATGGTGTCAATGACCTGTGGGTCGTAGGTGTTGAGCCCGTTGGGCAGATTTAGCTTAGGTGCGTCAATGAGTTTGATGTTGCCGCTACCTGAAATATTCAGGGTAAGCGTAGCCACGTCGTCGGTGGTAATATCAGTTTTATCCAGTTTTGCGGCGATATTGAAATTACCCACAGCGCCTCCATATTCGGCGGGCTTATCTTTGTCCGGGAGTGCCGTTACGGTGATTTGTACAGGGGCACTCTTTATGGCTACCTGCACATCCTTGTACTCCTGCGTATTGAAAAATGCATTGTTAAAGAATGGGTCGTTCATCATGAGGGAGCCACTGCCAAACGGATCGCTCATACGGTGCCGCACTTGCTGGATGATGCGCACCACGCCCTTTGCTTCGGCAGGGTCAAGCTCCAGATTGCCGGTTTCCTGTGGGAAAAGGGCCGATTTTTTCAGCAGGAATACCTGGTATTTCTTGCCGTCCAGCACTTCTTCCGCCGGCTTGGCCTGATGGGGGATGTCAAAATCCTGTGTCCAGAAGCCATTCAGTGTTGGCAGCTTGGATATAGCCATTTGCATGGGCAGCCGGGAGTACAATTTATAACTTGTGGTGATCTGCTCGCCTACGTGTACCTTACTCTTATCCACAACCACCCGTATGAAGAGGTCTTTTTTTATCTGTTCGTCGGTTACTTTAGGGTCTTGCTGTGGTTGTTGCTGTGCCTGTGCCTGCGGTTGCTGTTGTTGCGGCATGCGGCGCTGTTGCATTTGTTGCATTTGCTGCGCCTGCTGTTGCATGCGCTGCATCAGCGCCATAATATCGTCGTCCTGGTCGAATGGGTTGCGTGAGCGGCGCTGCTGCTGGGGTTGCCGCTGCACCAAAGTACCCGGCACCACCTGTATCGTCAATGCATTTGATTGGTACGCATGGCCTGCGGCGTCCTTGGCTACCACGGGGGGGATTGTAAAGGTGCCTTCATGTTTAGGCATTAGTGTATAGGTAATATAAATATTTTCAGACTGCACCATCTTGCCATTGGTGATCGTGACCTGTGAACTCTGTTGTGAATATGGCCCGCCAATGACCGCAAAATCTGCGGTGGCAGGAGAAGAAATTGTTTGCAGGTTACTGGCGCCACTCACCGTGTACTGCACCTGCACCGGATCCTTAACCCCTATCTTATTAGCCGCAGCGGCAGCAGTAAAAACTACGTTCTGTGCCAGTGCATGACAACTTACCCCTATTGTCACGAGGAATAAAAGTTTATAACGCCACATATCTCTTATATGTTTCATTTTAGGTATGCACAAAATTAACCCTTATGAACTTCGGTTAAAAAAAGATACGGTTAAACCTACGTTAAAAAGGCGCAATTATAAGTCGCCTTTAACAGGGCGCATAACTATATGTTCCACATTGGCTTGTGGCGATAATGCGTATGCGCCCCAGAGCGTATTTGCGATGTCGGTCGCAGCCAGAATCCGGGCCGGGTCTACGCCGCTGCCATCCCATGAAGCCGTAAGTGTAGAACCGGGAAATATAGCAGTTACCTTCACCAGAAACTGTTTCAGTTCCTCCCGCAGATTGTCTGAAAAGCCCATTAAAGCATACTTTGAAATACCGTAGGCGCCGCTTGTAGCATTCCCGGCCAGGGAGGCAATAGAGCATATATTGAATATATGACCGGTTTGTTTGGCCTTCATCACCGGTACGATCTTCCGGGTGAGGTGGTAGGCGCAATACAAGTTGAGGGCCAGCATCTTTTCCAGTGCGCCCTCCGGTTCATCGGCAATAGTGCCAGGGGTGTATGTGCCTGCATTGTTGACCAAAACATCGATGGTGGGGAAGGCCGCAAGCGCTGTGCCTGCAAATGCTTGTACTTCCTCCTTCTTCGTAAGGTCCGCCTTTACGGTTACCACAGTGCTTTTGGGAAACCGTCCTTTCCACTCTGCTGACAGCGCGTCAAGGTTATCCTGGCTGCGGGCGCAAATGGCCACTGAAAAGCCGTTTTCAAGGAGTTTTTCCGCGATGGCTTTTCCCATACCCTGGGTGGCGCCGGTGATTACTGCGTATGGCATGTGTATCCTATATTTGTTGTCCTATGAATGATGTTCCAAAGGTAGTGATGAACTGGAGTTCAGGCAAGGACGCTGCGCTCGCCTATCAAACTATTTTGCAGACAGGGAGCTATGAAGTTACCCACCTGCTTACCACCCTTAGTCAGGAATACGACCGTGTATTTATGCATGGGATAAGGGAGCGTTTGTTGGATATGCAAGCGGAACGAATGGGATTGCCCTTGCTGAAGGTAAAATTGCCCGCCAGCCCTAATGATGAGCTTTACAGGCAGGCTATGCTGGATACACTTACCGGGCTAAAAGATAAAGGTGTTGCGATCTCAGCCTATGGGGATATTTTTCTGGATGATCTGAAGGCCTATCGCGAACAACAATTGGGGCAAGTCGGCATGACAGGGTTATTTCCATTGTGGAAAAAGGATACAAGGGAGCTGGTGAAAATGATAACGCAGGCGGGAATTGAAGCAATCGTGGTTTGCGTAAGCGAAAAATACCTCGGCAGGGAGTTCCTGGGCCGGAAGGTAGATGAGGCATTTCTATCGGACCTGCCGGTAAATGTAGACCCTTGCGGGGAAAATGGGGAGTTCCACACGTTCGTGTCCAATGCTCCGTTTTTTAGCTCACCCATTTCTGTAGTGCCGGGAGAAGTGGTACACAAGACTTATAAGCCCCAGGACGGGGATGACGGGAACTGGGATACGGGATTTTATTTTCTGGACTTAAAATTGCTTTAGAATAATTTCGAATGAGATATAATACACTTGATTATATTTTTGTATCTTCGTAAAAATAAAGAATTATTTATTGTCTTAAAATGTTATCGGGATTGGCTTGACAAATGGAATAAGCGGACGGCGCAGTATGTGATCAAGATTGAGGATTTTTAAATTTAATTGCCATGGGCAAGGTGAAAAAATCAATACCTGTTTATGATCTCTGTGCTGTGAACCCGCAGGGCATCAACCATGAAATAAGCGCCGGGCCTTTTGCCGACTACTTAATTATACGGAACAAGCTGATCATCCCACACCGGCACGAGGGTTATTACCATGTTGTTTTGTTTACCGGTGGCACGGGCACTGTAACCATCGATTTTGAGCAATTCGATTTGTTTCCGGGACGCATTTATTTTATGGTGCCCGGGCAGGTGCATTGCTGGGACCTCAGCGAAGAAAAAGATGGTTTTGCTCTCAATTTTTCAGAGCGGGTGTTTTCTTCCTTTATGGACAATGCCCAGTATCTTGACCAGTTCCCGTTTCTGAGCGGCATTCCTAATCACAGTGTAATTGATTTAAATGAGGAAAATTTAAGTGAGGCAAAATTTTTCATAGGCCAGATCATCAAGGAGATATCGGAAAAGGATAATTTCAGTTTAGATAAAGCTTGTTTCCATTTAATATCCTTATTCATCAGCATTAGCCGGCACCATGACATTTCTGTCAGGAAGTTGGTCCCTGATCAGAAACAAACTATTCTGATGAATTTCAGGCGGCTGGTAAATAAGTATTATGCCGAGAAGAAATTGCCCCGCGATTATGCGCACATGCTATTTGTGACCCCTAACCGCCTTAATACGATAACCAATGAATTAACCGGTAGGTCGGCAGGTGAAATAATCCGGGACAGGATATTACTTGAGGCTAAACGGCTATTGGTGAATGCGGATATGAGTATTGCTGAAATTGCGTTTAAGCTCAACTTTACAGACAATTCTTACTTCACTAAGTTTTTCAAGAAATACGCCGGCGTGACCCCTGAGGACTTTAAGACCTTATACTCTTTATAATCGGTGAAAAACACCACATAAACTATGTAATGCACAAATACAGTTTATAAACGGTGTGTAGCTTTGTTGTTTAGTGAAACACACCAAAATTCCAATCCCGGTTTATGATCTGGACATGATTTACCGGAAACAGTTGCATGGAGATGTTGTGGCAGAAGCACTTCCTGACTTTTTAAAAGTATACAAGGAATTAAAGGCGCCACACCGTTTTTCTTTTTATTACATATTGCTGATCACCCGAGGCGGTGGCGCCAAGACGATAGATTTTGAGCAATTTGATATCCACCCCGGCCAGATCTATTTTACGATACCGGGGCAAGTGCATAGCTGGAACCTGGACAGCAAGACTGAGGGATTTGTGGTAAGCTTTTCTGAAAAGATATTTCGGTCGTTCATTTCTAATCCTTTTTATCTGGAGCAGTTTCCCTTTTTGAGGGGTATACCCAAAAGTAGCGTCATAGACCTGCAAAAAGAACATTTGAAGGACGCTGTTTTGATTATACGGAGTATCGTAAATGAGGTCAAAAAAAAAGATACCTTCAGCCTGGACCAGGTGTGCCTGCTGTTGATGTCGCTGTTCATAAATATATCCCGCCATCATGCGCTGGCGGTAAAGAAGCTTATTCCGGAACAGACCCAAAATACTTTATTTAATTTTCGCAGGCTCATCAACGAATATTATTTGTATAAAAGGCTACCGAAGGACTATTCTGCGCTTCTTTATGTGACGCCAAACCACCTCAATGCGCTCTGCCGCGACTATCTGGGAAAATCTGCCGGCCAATTGATCCGCGACCGGATCATACTTGAGGCAAAAAGACTTTTGGTAAATGCAGATATAAATATATCAGAAATAGCTTACCGACTGAATTTCAAGGACAATTCCTATTTCACCAAGTTTTTTAAGAAATCAGTGGGCCTCACACCCGAGGAGTTTAGAAAATACTCCATCGAAAATTCGCGGCGTTAGATAACTTGCGTGGCCGTGGCAGGGCGTTGCGCACCGCGTGGAGCAGCTTATCGCAATTAAATAAATTTAAACAAACAGGTAAAAATTACCACACAAACGAGTTAATGCACAATATTGTTAGCACGCATTTGGTTACTTTTGTAATCCATTAACAAAAAAACAAAATAAAACATTTAATTTTTAGTTTAGTTGTTCCCTGCAGTGAACATAGTTCATATTGAACAGCTTGTTTTTGTTGAGGCGCGACAAGGAGGGTAGTTATGAAAAAATTGTTGTTGATTGAAGATGAAGATATTGCCTTTTCGTACATAAAACGTATCCTTTCGGGAATAGGTTACGGGGCGGACCGCATTGTCCGCTGTAACACCCTCGGTGAACTGGATGGAGTGGTTGCTGATGATTACGAGATCGTAATCACCGACCTTTCATTGCCGGATTCTGTGTACCCACGCACTTTTGAGGTTGTAAAGAATAAATTTCCATATACCCCGATCATTGTACTCACTGTTACAAATGAATTAAGCGTTGCGCTTGGCAGCATTCAACTGGGGGCGCAGGACTATCTGGTGAAGGGCGAGTTCAATGAGAAAATGCTGGGAAAATCTATTCAATACGCCATAGAACGTAAGAAAATATCCAACGATTATAAGCGGCTGTTCAACGACAGCCCAACGCCGATGTATATTTATGATATAGAAACTTACCGATTCCTTTCGGTGAATTACGCGGCGCTACGCCAATACGGATATACCAGGGATGAATTTTTGAGTATGTCTGCGGCGGATATAAGGCCGAAAGATGACGTCGACGCCTTCTATCAATTTAGCAGTTCAATGAACAACGACTATTTCAATGTGGGGCAACGACGCCACCTGAAAAAAGGAGGGGAAGTTTTTTATGTACATATCTATACACACAATACTTATTTTGAAGGCCGGGAAGCCCGCATTGTCCTGGCTACAGATGTGGACCAGCGCGTAAAAACAGAAATAGCCCTTAAAGAAAAATCAGATGAGGTGACGAGTATCCTGGAAAGCATCACAGACGGATTTTTTACGCTTGACCACGACTGGAAGTTCCAGTACGTTAATAAAGAATCTGAAAAGGCGCTTAAGCATAAGCGGAAAGACCTCATTGGCAGGCATATCAAGGACATACTGCCGGAGGTAAAGTCACTGAAATTTTATTCTGAATGCAAGAAGGCTGTTATTGAAAAATCGAGTGTGCATTTTGAAGAGTACTTTGAGCCATTCAGCAAATGGTTTGCTATGAATGCATATCCATCTAAAGAGGGCCTGGCCGTGTACTTTACTGATATTACGGAGCAGAAAAAAGCCCTCGAAAAAATATTTATTGAAAAGCAAAATCTGTATGCAACGATCAATAATACTAAGGATATTATATGGTCGGTGAACAAGAATTTTGAGATCATGTCTGCAAACGATGCGTTCTGGGACCGTATATTCCTGATTAGTGGGAAGCAGAAGCGGGAAGTGCAAAAAGTGGATTTTGACAAGGATTTGTTTGATGTATGGATCAGCTATTATGAACGGGCTTTTGGAGATGAAGCATTTAAGATAATCTGGACGGAGACAGCAAATGGGCAAGTCATTTATGAAGAAGTAAGTTTTAATCCGATCTATGACAAGGATAGATGCGTGATCGGCGTAAGCTGTTTTTCCAGGGATATAACCGCGCAACGGAACTATATGGACGTCATTGAAAAGCAAAATGAACAGCTTCGCAAAATAGCCTGGGTACAATCGCATGAAGTCAGGAGCCCGGTAGCCAGCATATTAGGCCTTGCGCAGCTCTTTAACCACGAGGATACCAACGATCCTTTTAATATAGAGATACTCAAAAATATTTCGGTAGCGGCAACACACCTTGATTCTATAATAAAAAAGATCAGCGCATATACGCGCGCAGAGGAATGACGATATAAAGCAGCGATCAAAAAAAGGAACTACCGGGAACGCTATTTTGGCTAATCAAGCCGTGTGACTTTAATCATGGGGTTGAAATCTAAATTTACTTTTACCTTTGCGCCCGACTTTAAACAATCATAACATATTTATGGAGTACAGGATTGAAAAAGATACGATGGGCGAAGTGAAGGTGCCCATCACTGCGTACTATGGCGCTCAGACGCAGCGCTCGATTGAGAATTTTAAGATAGCGCAGGACATAAACCGGATGCCAAAAGAGATCATCCGGGCGTTTGCTTACCTGAAAAAGGCGGCGGCGATCACTAATTGCCAACTGGGGGTTTTGCCACAGGATAAGGCAGACGCCATCGGTGCGGTATGTGACGAGATACTCGATGGGAAATTAATGGACGAATTTCCATTGGTAGTATGGCAGACAGGTTCCGGTACACAAAGCAATATGAACGTGAACGAAGTGGTTGCCTATCGTGCCCATGTGCTCAATGGCGGCGCGCTCACGGATAAAAATAAATTCATCCATCCGAACGATGATGTAAATAAATCCCAGTCTTCTAATGACACCTTCCCTACTGCAATGCACATTGCGGCCTATAAGATGCTGGTGGACACTACCATCCCCGGAATCAAAAAACTACGGGATACGCTGGCCCGGAAGTCAAAAGAATACATGCATGTGGTGAAGATAGGCCGAACGCATTTTATGGATGCAACGCCCCTTACCCTGGGACAGGAAATAAGCGGATATGTGTCGCAACTGGACCACGGATTGAGGGCGATCAATAATACGCTGGCGCACCTTAGTGAATTAGCGCTCGGTGGTACGGCTGTGGGAACAGGTATCAACACCCCTCCCGGATACGCCGTAAAGGTGGCCGAAAATATTGCGCTCCTTACTGGCCTTCCTTTTATCACCGCTGAGAATAAATTCGAGAGCCTCGCAGCACACGACGCGATAGTGGAAGCACATGGCGCCCTTAAGACTGTAGCCGTAAGCCTCATGAAAATAGCCAACGACGTGCGCATGCTGAGTTCAGGGCCACGTTCCGGTATAGGCGAGATAAAGATACCGGATAATGAGCCCGGGTCTTCCATCATGCCCGGCAAGGTGAACCCCACACAGTGTGAGGCGCTGACCATGATAGCGGCGCAGGTAATGGGCAATGATGTGGCGATAGGCATAGGCGGCGCCACAGGGCATTTTGAACTTAATGTCTTTAAGCCGGTAATGATCTTCAACTTCCTGCACAGCGCGCGGCTGATAGGCGATGGTTGCGTATCATTTAACGACAAGTGTGCAGAAGGGATTGAGCCGATAGAAGAAAATATACGTGAGCACGTAAATAATTCGCTGATGCTCGTGACCGCATTAAACACGAAAATAGGGTATTACAAGGCTGCTGAAATAGCTCAGACCGCGCACAAGCAAGGCAAAACCCTGAAACAAACTGCGATAGACCTGGGGTATGTTACTGCAGAGCAGTTTGACGAGTGGGTAAACCCCAAGGATATGGTTGGGGACCTGGGATAGACGGATGAAGCCGAATGGTATAAAAGCAATAAATGCCCCGGTTTCTAGAGGAGCGTTTATTGCTTTTGCATTTCGCGTTATAGCCTGTTATGCCACCGGTGGAAACAAAAGATACGCCATGGTGCGAAATCAAATGGCTGCTTGCCGTCAAGCATAGAAGCGACGTATTTCTTTACATTAGCAGTATCTAAAATTTGGCCACCAAATTGCGCACACGCTTTGTCTATACCGTCTATGAACCAGTCCTTGCCTTCGCCCTTCAGCCAGAGTTCTTCCGGCGTCACAAACCCCATCTTGTCCCTGCGGTTCTCTATGGCGGGTGGTAGGATATTGTGCATGGCCTCGCGCAGGATGGCCTTCCTTACGCCTCTTTTATAAAGGTAAGTTTCTGGTAATCCCAGGTTGAATTCAAGGAGGCGGTAGTCCATAAATGGTGTTCTGGATTCCACGCTCCAGGCCATAGAGTTGTGGTCCTCGTATCGCAGCAGTGCTGGCAATGGTTCAAAATATACCTGCCTAAGCAGGTTTTCTTCCAGGGTCGCAGCGTGGGTGCCATATATGGTGGCAGGTTCAGCATTGGCGATCCAGTTTACTTCATGCTTCCTGGTAATACGTGCATTTTGGGGCAATAAGTTGGATAGAGCGGCGCCGGTGTTCAACTGCAATGCCCCAAGCAGAAACCCCTTGGGCCATACACCTTTTTCTTTTTTATAATGCCTGGCTTCATCCAGCAGCGTCAAAAAGCGGGCCTTTTTCAGCAATCCGGAATAGAAAGAAAGGTCGTTGCCGCTATAGCCAGCCAACTGCTCATCTGCGCCCTGTCCATCCACCATAACCTTCAGCCCAGCTTCGTGCGTTTTCTTAAAGACGGCCCACTGGCTGAATTGGGAGGTGCTACCCGTAGGTTCATCCTGGTAGAAAAGAAATTGGTCCACTTCATCCTGCAATTGCCGGAATGAGGGGAACACCCTATGAGGCTTCGCATTAGTGGCCTTTATTACCTCCTGCGCGAATTTCCATTCGTCATATTTAGCGCTTTCATAGCAAGCCGTAACCGTTTCCTGGCCTGCAAAATCCCCTTTTGCTTTAAGTAATTGCGCGGCAATGCAAACGATGCTGGATGAATCCAGGCCGCCTGATAAACAGGAGCCCACCGGCACATCAGATCGCAGTCGCAGGTTTATGGAATCGGTAAGTAGCCTTCTCAACTCCGATACGGCTTCTTCCCTGCTGCCAGTCCATTTCTTAGGCGTGAGGCTATACCATTTTCTGATCTCAAATTCATTTTCGTCCGAAGACAGGTTCATGTATAAATAATGTCCCGCAGGGAGGTGTTTTATTTGAGGGTCAAAGGTGTTGGAAGTGTGGTCTACTGCCCCGGTTGCCAGGTATTGCCGGGTTATTTTTTCGTCTAACCGGGACTGGTAGCCCGGCGCTGTTTTGATCTGTTTTATTTCCGAAGCCAGGTACAGCCCGGTTTCGCCACTGTAGTAGTACAGGGGCTTTACGCCAAACCTGTCCCTTACCGCAAACAGTTCTTTTTTGTGGTGGTCCAGGATCACGAATGAGAACATGCCGTTAAATCTGTCCAGGCATTTTACTCCCCACTCCTGCCATGCGTGGAGGATCACCTCGGTGTCTGATGTGCTTCTAAAATGGTGCCCCTTCGTTTCAAGTTCTGCCTTTATCTCCAGGTAATTATAGATTTCTCCATTGAAGGTAATAGCCAGCCCCGCCGGCCCGTGCAGCATAGGCTGGTGCCCCATAGGCGAAAGGTCGAGGATAGAGAGCCGTCTATGCCCGAAGCCCACTCTAAACCCCTGGCCGGGCACGAGCGTCGAATACCCGAAATGACTATGTGTAGATGCCGCTGTATCACTTCCCGCCCACACAATGGGCGCTTCACCGGGTACCCACGTCAGGAAACCCTCATCGTCCGGGCCACGGTGCCTGATGATCTCACAGGCTTTCAGCAGGCTTTCAGAGCCTGTTTTAGAAGCCTTGTTGACTATGGAAAGAATACCGCACATTATTTAATCTCGTTTTAGCAAAAAGTATTTAAGGTTCACTGCATTTACCGGTCCCAGCACTTTTGATAACATCCGGTAGCCTATGCTTCCCCTGATCTCCACCGGCCAGTATATTTTCTTTGCAAAGGTTAAATATTTCCGGGCGATTTCCGGCTGTTGGTGCCGCAATTGTTTCCAGTACCCGAATATGTAGCTACTCAGCGCTGAGTAGCTGTCTTTATCCCCATATCCGTAAGTTGACAAGTCATTATAAATTTTTTCCCTTAGCGCCAGTATCTGCTCCCACTTTTTGCCTGAATTACGCGGGTCGCCAACCCGGTTGTCCAAAACATGGTCGCGCACAAATACCTTAGTTTCGTCCGGCACGGCAACGATCGATAAGCCATTAAAAACCGCCCTTACAAAAAGCTCCACGTCCTGATTTACAGCTAAATGGCTATCATGTCCGCCGATCCGCTGTAAAAAATCCCTGCGCCAGACAATACTGTTTTGCGGCAAGAAATTCCCGCTGAGGTAATTGATCAGGTGGGCCCGCGATTTATCGGGGGCAGTGATCATGGGGTATTTATGTTTGAACATGATCGCATCAGGAGTGAAAGCCCCGTCTGACTGGAAATATTCGTAAAATCCATAGCAGGCAACCGTTTCCGGGTGCTGATTTAAGTAGGCGATCTTTTTTGTGTAAAAATCCGGCCCGGCGAGGTCATCCGAATCCAGATAATTGATATACTTTCCCGTTGCTATTTCAAGGCCTGTATTCCTTGCTGCCGCAGCCCCCTTCGATTTGTTTCTAATGAGTTTTACTTCAGGGTAATTTTCAGCAACAATACCCCATGTTCCGTCTTTAGAACCATCATCCACTACAATTACCTCAATATCAAGATCGTCATGGAATTTTTTATCCAGTGAATCAAGTGTATATTTTATGAGGTTTGCCCTGTTAAAGGTTGGGATAATGACACTTAAATCCATATTGGCAGATGCTGTTCGTATTGCTTTTTAATGACCCTACCGCAAATATAATGTTTTCGTGGCTTCATTACAGGCCCCAGACTTCCATTATCTGCTCTGCATGGTCCTTGCTCTCCACTTTGTCTATGATATGGTCAATAATGCCTTTTTCATTGATGAGGAAGGTGGTGCGCAATACGCCCATATAAGTGCGGCCCATCATTTTCTTCTCTGCCCACACACCATAATCATTTGCCAGTTTCATGTCTGTATCTACAAGCAAAGGAAAAGGCAATGAGAATTTCTGTTCAAATTTTTTGTGGCTTTTTGCGGTGTCCGTGCTAACGCCAAGAATGGTCACGCCCTTACTTTTCAGTGCCGCGAAATTATCTCGGAGATTGCAGGCTTCAATAGTGCAGGTGGGGGTATTGTCCCTCGGGTAAAAGTACAATGCCACTTTTTTCCCTTTGAAATCCTTTAAAGAAACCGTGTTGCCGTCCTGGTCCGTTGTGGTGAATGCCGGGGCTTTGTCTTTAGGTTTTAATGCCATGCTGTGTTTTGAATTGAGTGGTGATGTCGAATGTCGAGTTGCTACCGCACAAAATTAAGGTCAAACGTGCGGATATTTCCGTTTTCATCTTCCGCAGTGAAAACTAATTTGTGCTTGCCCTTGGTGCAATGGTCATCAAATTTATAAAAGAACAGGCTCCCATGTTGTTCAAAACAAATCCATTTTCCATCCAGGTAGCCGCTGAAGCTTTTTACCGAGGTCATGGCGTCCCGCACTTCAAAGGTGATTTGTTTGACCTTGCTGAGGTTACTATTGTTTTTCTGCTGGGATCTTATCACCGGAGGTATTGTGTCGATATCCAGCCAGTAGTTTCCAAAATCCCTTACGGCGGCTTTATACCATCCATTCTCGGTAATTGCTGCGGCCCGTCCATCCTGGCTTTTTCCATCGCTGTAGATCATGGCTACTTTATTTTGCAGGTAAAGTGGTACGGGTTTGTTGGGGTTTATTTTTAGGTCGAAGTAATGGTGCACCGGTACAAAGGAGTGATGTATCATATAATGGTCTGACCACGAAGTAGCGTCCGAGGAGCTGTCAAACTGAAAATTGATATTGTCGTATAGCTCCCTGTCATCGAGTGAAAAAGCGACATTCTTGCCTGTGAAATAATTGGATTTGTTAGCCTCAAATTGGCCAGGGACCGGCATTTCACCGATGATGGGCGCTTCAAAATGACCGGTAGACCTTATATAGAAAAGAATATTGGTAGTATTGTCCCTATCGTCTGTAATCATGATCTTTATTTCATGCGCACGGTTATCGGCTATACTGATGGCGCCATTGTGTTCATTCAGGAATGGGTAGATATTATTTAAGCGGTTGCCCGGCAGCTTAAACAAGCATTGAAACCATTTTCCTTTGAGTTCCTTGGTTTTATAATCTGCATAAGCATTCACATATCGCGTCACATCATAGCCTATATCATCAAGCCTTACCTGGCATTGCCGCACGCCATCAACAAAAAGCCCAGCCGTAAGGAATGCAATTGTATTGTCGCTTCCCTCCATGAAGTCGTCCACATTTACCCCAATGCCCGCGAGCCCGGCGTCGGTGGTGATCGTGTCATTTTTCACGGGGTTATGGTCATTGTCTGATTTTATGATTGAATAAGCATCTCCCGTCTTTTTGACCGGTGCAATAATGGGAGTTTGCTCATAAATGCTGCGGGAAAGATCGTAGATAGCCACATTATATGGTACCGGAGCGATCTTGTCTATTATGGGCAATCCGAATAATTCCGGGTTCAGCGGGTGTTCGGTCTTGGTATTCCTGATCTCAAAATGAAGATGTGGCGCAGTAGACGCGCCCGTATTGCCGCTATAGGCGATCAATTGCCCCTTCTTGACAGGGAATTGCGCCGGGGATAGCTGAAGGTCTACGTCCCAGCGCTTTTTTTCGTACTGCTGGGTCCGCAGGTACTTTTGAATTGCCGGTGCGAAATCGTTCAGGTGGGCATACAATGTGGTATATCCATTAGGATGTGTAATGTACAATCCATGCCCGAATCCGCCTTTCTCCATTTTTATCCGCGAGATATAGCCATCTGCAGCGGCGTGCACGGGCTGGTTCTCCACGCCCAGCGTTTTTATATCCGTACCACTATGGAAATGCCCCGGCCGCACCTCTCCAAAATTACCCGCAAGGAATATGGGAATATCCAATGGGTTACGAAAATACTCCTGTGGGTATTCGGGTGTGGCGACAATCCCATTAACCTGCCCAAATAAAAAAAGCGGTGCAACGATCAGGCAGAATAGCGGCGTCAATTTCAGATTAATGGACATTACGGTGACTTGCGTTATTTACTAACAAAGGTAGAATTAATCTTTGCTTCAAAGGGTAGCGATGGCTGTTAATGGTGTCTTTATCTGCTTCTGGCTATCACTCCCGCTCCTGCCTTCTTACCTTGAAATGCCCGGAGTCATGCACCGGATGGCCCACAAGGGGCATCTTGGCAAGGACTGTCTTTATTGACGGTTTATTTTTTTTTGTCTCCGGTATTGGTTTCGGGCCACTAATAGGTTTCGGCGCGGGTATCAGTTCGTCCGGCTGTTCCGGGCTCCTTACCACTACCGGCCTGAATATACTTACCCCGTTTTTTCCGATGTTGGAAGCACCGGGCCACTTTGATTGTGATACCCGGTAGACGGGGATTGCCTGGTGTGTAACTTGTTCCAGCAAACCACTTCCAGGGCCGAAATTGTAACGTACACAGGTTGCGTGGTCCACATAGAAATTATTTATGGCAGTCGTCCGGTTAACAAAGACATGGTTAAAATACGCTCCGTGCCAGTATTTGGCGCAATCTTCGAGGTACATGTACTTTGGCTCCATGAATACCCACCAGCTTTCAGGTGTGTTGTAATTTGCCGCGGTGGCTGTACCCGGTGCCATAGGCGCCCAGCCACAGTAGCCGCCACCGATACGCCAGCTAACCCAAGCAGGAGCCCATTCATATCCCGGTATCCATATCCATCTGTAGTAAGTGTCATAGGTCCACCGGCCATAATGGTAACATGCCCATCCCCATGGGTCGTCTGATATCCAGGTATTGCCGTAGTCGGTGATCACCCAGGAGCCTCGGCTAAAGTATGGCCTGAAATTTTTATTCTCGCGGGGCACCCATACATTACCGTATTGCGCATCACTGATCCATTGGCCGTAAGGGGCCAGTTCTTCGTAAAATGTTTTATAGGATATTGCCACCTCCTGCGCGTAGCAAGGATTCGGCTCATCTAACTGAAATAATACGCTAAGCGACAACACTAAGATCAACCTGCACCACAACTTTTTCATTTTTAACCGACTAAAATATTTAAGGCTATTTCATTTCGCCTCGTTGCCTCTATATCGCCCAATCTTCGTACCGAAATTGGCCAACAGTTTGTTAATCATTGCGATGTCTGGCGTTTGTTGATTAAACCTTGTCGGAATTCAGGTACCCGCAAACGGATTTTGTGACAATCAGTTTCAGGTCGGGGGAGCTGTCCGTTTGCACCAAATAAAAAAATCCCCGGAAACCGGGGATTTAAATATGAATTGCAAATTAGGTTATTTGTTTTTTGGGAAGAGGTTGTGCAGCACTTCAGCCATCGTTTTGCCAATGTCGGCAGGGCTTTCCACTACATGTACCCCACACTGCCGGAGGATCTCCATTTTTGCAGCGGCAGTATCTGCCGCGCCGCCTACGATTGCGCCTGCATGCCCCATACGGCGGCCGGGAGGTGCGGTTTGGCCGGCAATAAAGCCTACCACTGGTTTGGTCATATTATTTTTAAGCCAGTAGGCTGCTTCGGCTTCCATGTTTCCGCCTATTTCGCCAATCATGATGATGCCATCTGTATCGGGGTCGTTCATGAACATCTCCACGGCTTCCTTAGTTGTGGTGCCAATGATTGGGTCGCCACCGATACCGATAGCGGTAGATACGCCCAAGCCCGCTTTTACAGTCTGGTCGGCAGCTTCGTAGGTAAGCGTACCCGACTTGGATACGATCCCAATTCGGCCGGGCTTGAATACAAAACCCGGCATGATACCAACTTTGGCTTCCCCTGCGGTGATCACACCAGGGCAGTTAGGCCCTATCAGGCGGCTATTCCGGCCCTTGATATACTCACGGGCTTTTACCATATCCTGTACAGGTATCCCTTCGGTGATGCAGATGATCACTTGTATGCCTGCGTCAGCAGCTTCCATAATGGCGTCAGCAGCAAAAGCCGGTGGGACAAAAATGATGGAAACATTGGCGCCGGTGCCATCTACGCCATCCTGTACGGTATTAAATACCGGACGGTCCAGGTGCGTAGACCCACCTTTTCCCGGTGTTATGCCACCTACTATGTTGGTGCCATATTCTATCATCTGGGTTGCGTGGAAGGTGCCTTCCGTACCGGTGAAACCCTGAACCAAAACTTTTGAATCCTTATTTACTAGTACTGCCATAATGCAAAAAGTGCTTTAAACGCCGCAAAAGTAATTGAAATTGCGGGATTTTGAGTTAATTTACGTCAGGTATCCGGAACAGCGCATTTCCTTATTTCACATTTATCGGTACCGATAATTTTATCCCTACGTTCCTGCCCATATTATAAATACCCAGATGCCCGCGCGGATCAGTAGGGTATTCTTCAAAATATTTCAACCGGCTCATATTGTCCTGGAAGGCTACATTGGCCAGGTTATTGCCAAAAATACCTATGTTAAACATTGATTTCCCCTTTCGGTTGGTGAAGTCGCTGCCTATGCCGGCATTTAGCAATACATAGCCCGGCGTCGGCGTTTCGGTGTTATCCGTAAGGTAAACCCTGTTCTGCGCGGCATACATCGCCACTTGTATCTTGGCGTAGCTGTTCATCAGCCCCTTGAAAGGGTGTTTGAAATTGCCTCGTAGTTCAGAAATGCCATGCACAGCCGGTATTTGCGGCAGGTAACGGTCGCTGTCATTTACTTTTACGCCATTGCCGCCTTCATTAACCGCATATACCATGGATATACTATTTTCAAAGTGTAGCCAGTCGAGCGGGTGGGGATGTATATCCAGCGAACCCTCCCCACCAAATAACCGGGCATTGCACTGTGCGAATTTAAAGGTCTCGTTTCCGGTCACGATCACGGAATCCAGTCCCTTCGTATTTAACAGTTTTTCATTGAAGATATAATTGGAGATACTATTGTTAAACACAGATACATTGATAGATACATGCCTGGACGTAAACTCAAGCCCCAGGTCTTCCTGCAGGCTGAATTCAGGTTTGAAATCCGGATTGCCTATCTGGTATATATCGGTGCCGGGATGTACGCCGTTAGAAGATATTTCCGCTATGTTAGGCGCCCTGAAACCCCGTGCGATATTTGCTTTAACAGCCAGTTTTTTTGAGAAGATATAAGTGAGCCCCAGGCTATAAGTAGCGCCTGTAAATGTATGGCTGTAATTGCTGAATGCCTGTTCCGCACCCGGCACATTGCTACCCACCGCCTGCGATATGGGCGAGCTTGTATCTACGTAGAGCGCGTCGTTGTGAAACGTGCGGCTATCATACCTCACACCCCCTGAGATGTCCAGCTTGCCGATATTCTTTTTAAAAACCGCAAACGGGCCTATATCAAATTGGTTATAGGATGGGATCACAAAATCAGTACCGGCTGTTACGTCATTATTCTGATACATTCCATTCACACCCGCGGTAAAATCCCAGCCGCCGATGCTGTGAAACAAGTATTTAACGTCATAGGTGTAAGTGTTCAGTTGTAAGTCCAGCCCGGCCACGTCGGGGCTTTCGGGATGGTCAAACTCTTGTCGGATGCTGCGCTCAAAGCCAAAGTCCAGAGCCAGAAGCCCGTTACCTACGTTGATATTGTTGTCCCACATCACGCGATAGAGCTGCACATGCTGGTGCAACACGGGCAGTTGGTACGTGTTTAATTCGTGGTTGGTCACAACCGGCCTGAAGGTATCTATTTCCGTGATCTGCTTGGTAAATTGGCGGGTGGCGCTGTCGCGGCTGCCGTC
>Ga0364867_10487_pt1 | contig 20993 bp, 14 predicted proteins | sample ExccelAu500001D4_3_FD_206915 | JGI IMG/M metagenome (GOLD analysis project Ga0364867, IMG submission 206915) | Enriched cells from Trout Bog Lake Hypolimnion, Wisconsin, USA - BchlTB.Aug13.5000.01.D4 | ecosystem: Environmental > Aquatic > Freshwater > Lake > Hypolimnion/Profundal zone | place...
GTTTGGGAAAGAGTATGATGTATAACTGGTAGTCCCAAAAATTCTTCAGCGGCTTGTGAACTCCCCTGTAAACGTCTACCACGTATGTGATGGTTTCAAATGTAAAAAACGAAATACCGATGGGAAGTACCAGCTTCGTCCATGCGAGTGGTTTCATACCAACCTGCTGCAAAACCAGGTTGACATTTTCCACGAAAAAATTGCTGTACTTAAAATAGAAAAGCAGGCCGAGGTTGATAGACAGCGAGACGCAGAGGAGCAGCTTTTTAAAAAAGCGCTCCGTGGTGTGGGACATCTCGCGGACGATGAAAAAGTCGACCATCGTGGTACCCAGCAGCACGAAAATGAATCTTGGTGCGCCCCATGCATAGAAATATATACTGCCGGCCAGAATAACCGCATTTTTAAACTGCTTGTCGGCCAGGAAATAGATAAGGAAAAAAACCGGCAAAAAATAGAAAATAAACAGGATGCTGCTGAAAACCATGCTGCAATAATATAATTGATTCTAAAGATGCTGAAAAAAAACCGAATCGGGCAATATTTTGCAGAATCCTGCCGGATTGCTGTCGCTGTGCGGCAAAAGGAATGCTCTTATAGGTAATGACTATATTACAGAAGGGCGGGTGAATCATAGCCAGATAATAGATTGTACCTTTGCATTTTAGACCGAGCATCCCGGATAAAAAAGGCCGGGGTGGATTTGACTGATGAATATGCTTAATTCGATAGAATCCGCTTTGGATGACCTGAAAAAAGGTAAACTGCTTATAGTTGTAGATGATGAAGACAGGGAAAACGAGGGTGACTTTGTAACAGCTGCCCGGAATGTAACGCCTGAGATCATCAATTTTATGTCGAAGTACGGCCGTGGGCTTATCTGTGCGCCGCTTACCGAATCGCGCTGTGCAGAACTGCACCTGCACCTGATGGTGGAGAACAATACCGTTTTGCACCAGACACCGTTTACCGTGTCGGTAGACCTGACAGGCAATGGCTGCACGACCGGAATTTCGGCACAGGACCGGGCAAAAACCGTGCAGGCCCTGATAGACCCAGCAACAAAACCCGAGGACCTGGGGAGGCCGGGGCACATCTTCCCGCTGCGCGCGAAGGACGAAGGCGTACTGAGGCGAGCAGGCCATACGGAAGCGACCGTGGACCTGGCCAGGCTGGCGGGTTTTGAACCTGCCGGGGTGCTGGTAGAAATCATGAACGACGATGGTACGATGGCCCGGCTTCCGCAACTGCTGGAAATAGCGGAGAAATTTGACCTGAAAATCATTTCGATCAAAGACCTCATCAGCTACAGGCTGCAGACGGAGACACTTATACAAGAAGAGGTGCGGGTGCATATGCCCACCAAGCATGGCAACTTTGAACTGGTAGCCTTTAAACAAACAAATACCGGGGAAACGCACCTGGCGCTGATAAAGGGAAGCTGGGAAAAAGATGAACCTGTGCTGGTACGCGTGCACAGTTCCTGCTTTACCGGTGATATACTGCACTCGCTGCGGTGCGACTGCGGCGACCAACTGGTAAAAGCAATGGAAATGGTAGAAGCGGCAGGCAAGGGCATTGTACTGTACATGAACCAGGAAGGCCGGGGCATTGGCCTTTTCAACAAACTGAAGGCATACAAACTGCAGGAAGAAGGCAAGGATACGGTAGAAGCCAACCTGGCGCTCGGATTCAAGACAGACCAACGGGACTATGGGGTGGGCGCACAGATATTGCGCTACCTGGGGGTATCGAAAATGCGGCTGATGACGAACAACCCTAAGAAGCGTGCAGGCATAGTAGGTTATGGGCTGGAGATAGTAGATAATGTGCCGATTGAGACGATACCCAATGAGCACAACGCCTTTTACCTGGAGACCAAGCGCGACAAGATGGGGCACGAAATATTGAAGCGCTGACTTCGTGAACCCTCGCCAAGGAGTGGGATGCCCGAAGCCCTGGACCGGGATAATCCGTTCGATTGGTCATAAAACAGACTGATTGTGAACGTGCTGCAGTTTATTTGTTTACGCAACCTGATCAAGTCAATATAGAGAAGTTCCGCTGTGGCGGACTGGCATATTATGAAAATACTATTCCTGGCAAACAGGGTGCCCTATCCACCGTACAGGGGCGATAAACTAAAGATATTCAACCTGGCCAGGCGGCTGAAGGACCGTCATGAACTGCACCTGCTGACTTTTGCGCAGACAGAAGAAGACCTGGGTTATAAGGGAGAACTCGAGAAAATATTCAAAGAGGTTCATTTTATTTTTCTGCCTAAATGGAAATCGGCACTGAACTGCCTGGCAGCTGTATGGGACAGCAAGCCATTGCAGGTGCTTTATTTCCAGTCGGCTGCATTGCGGGCTGCACTGGACAAATTGATTGCCCTGCACGGATATGATGCGGTACATGTGCAGCACCTGCGCATGTCGCCCTACCTGGCCGGGCGGAAAGATCTGCCGAGAATCCTGGATCTGCCTGATGCGTTTTCGCTTTACTGGGAGCGGCGGAAAATGGTTAAGCGCGGTCTTCTTACCCGCCTGTTTGAGCATATAGAGCAGCGGAGGGTGCTGCGTTACGAGCGTATACTGGAGGCGTACGATCTTTCGCTGGTATGCTCGCAGGAAGACCTGGCGTACCTGCAAAAAACACATAGTACCGGGAACCTGCGGCTGTTGCCCAACGGTGTGGACCTGGAGACATTTGCTGCCAGGCAGCATGACTATGGGCATCATAAAACCATCCTTTTTACCGGCAACATGGATTACGCACCCAATGTAGATGCGGTGGTCTATTTCACGGAATCGATATTGCCTGCGATCAGGGCCCGGCACCCGGAGGCCTCATTCATCATAGCGGGGCAGCGCCCTGTGGCCAGGGTACTGGCCCTGGCCAATGAGTACGTTTCGGTAACCGGTTTTGTAAAAGACCTGGCGGCTACCTACGACAGCGCCAGTGTAGTGGTAGCCCCGCTCCGGTTTGGAGCCGGTACCCAGAACAAGGTGCTGGAAGCGATGGCCATGGGTGTGCCGGTGGTGTGCTCTCATATAGGATTCGGCGGGCTGGGCATAGAGAGCGGGGAAGGCGCCATCATGCAAACAGATGCGTCAGCGTTTGCCGACAGTGTGAGCGACCTCCTGGATTCGGAAGACGCCCGGCGAAAGGTGGGGACGGAAGGGATGCGGGTGATCCGGACAAAGTTTGACTGGGATATTATTGCCAGGATGCTGGAAGGATACCTGGAGGCGGTTAGCAGGCATTGACCATGCGGATACCAGCTCTACCCTGGCCACAAAATGACCACTTGCTATTTTTGGAGCATATACTGCTATGGGAATGGAATATGCTGAGGTGGAACTGCTGAACGGACTTGATGAAAGCAGCGCCGGTAGATTACCGTCGAGGATGCTGTACGGAAATTTCCATTGAATATTCTGGTAGACCCAGCGTCTTACAAGCATGCTATCAACGAGCTTATCCACGCATATCTCCAGGTGCCCGTGGAGGATAACCCAAAAGCCCAGACTCGACAACCGAAGTATAGCCTGCGAGTTGGTCGCCGCGATTGTGCTGCTGTTTCAAAAAAGCAGATTCAGAGGGATTGCCCTTGTGCTTCCTGGCGACGCCGAACCATTACCAGGGACTTCGCCACCGCAAGAAATGGATGTGCTTATGCCCCCTTTGTGCCAGGAGTATATCGTGAACCCGGAGCATCCTTTTGTGTGCACAGCTGAAATGGGAGTAATGGCCCGCAGACCGCAATATGGCAACTGAAACTGCCAAAATCGGGTGCTTGACGGTAAAATCCCGGATACAGTGCAGTGTTTACGTGGTTTCCAGGTTTTTTTTCTCTTATTTTTACCTTATCGATCCATTACTTTCCATATTAGAATCCCCGATAGAGTTCCTGAAAGGCGTAGGGCCACAACGGGGCGAGTTGCTGCGCAAGGAACTGGAGATCAGCACCTTTGGAGACCTGTTGTATCATTATCCCTATCGTTATTTTGACCGCACGGAATTATTGAAAATCAGCGATCTGACTGACCAGATGGAGTATGCCCAGGTAGCGGGCACCCTGATCAACATAGGCGAGGAAGGATCGGGCAGAAAGAGCCGGCTCGTAGCCACCCTTTATGACGACACAGGCCGCATAGAATTGCTGTGGTTCCAGGGAGCAAGCTGGATGAGGAAAAGTTTGCGGGAGGGGGAAAAGTATATTGTATTTGGCAAAGTAAGTTCGTTTAACGGCAACTATAATATAGCACACCCGGAGATAGAACCCTGGAATGCTGCAGCCAGTGTGGCCGGCAAACAGCCCGTATACTCCACCACCGAAAAACTGAGAATCAAGGGCATCACCAACCGCTCGTTTGCCAAGCTGACACAGGCGCTTTTTGAGAAAATAAAGCCGGGCGACATAACGGAGATACTCCCGAGCGAATTGCTCCGGAAATACAGCCTGGTAAACCGGTACCATGCCCTGAAATGGCTTCACTTTCCGGACAGCGATGAGCATGAGGCGGTAGCACGGCACCGGCTCAAATGGGAAGAGCTGTTTTTGTCGCAACTGATGATAGCGCGGCTCAGGCTGCAGCACACGGCCCAGCACGGATGGAAATTTACGCAGGTCGGCGCGCATTTCAACGAATTTTTCAGGCTGCACCTGCCCTTTGAGCTGACCGGTGCGCAAAAGAGGGTGCTGCGGGAAATAAGGACGGATACGGGCAGCGGCAAACAGATGAACCGGCTGCTGCAGGGCGATGTAGGCAGCGGAAAGACCATAGTAGCCGTGATGACCATGCTGCTGGCGCTGGACAATGGTTTCCAGGCCTGCATTATGGCACCTACGGAAATCCTGGCACAACAACATTATTTCAGCATATCGGGACTGCTTGCCCCTATGGGGATTACGGTAAGACTGCTTACAGGAAGTGTAAAAGGGAAGGTGAGAAAGGAAATCCTGGGTGAGCTGGCCGACGGATCACTGAAAATTGTGGTAGGCACACATGCCCTGATAGAAGATAGTGTGCAGTTTCGCAACCTGGGCATGGCTGTGATAGATGAGCAGCACCGCTTTGGCGTAGGGCAGCGGGCCCGGCTGTGGAAAAAAAATGAAATGCCCCCGCATGTACTGGTCATGACCGCCACGCCGATACCGCGGACCCTGGCTATGACACTTTATGGCGACCTGGATATCTCGGTAATAGATGAGCTGCCCCCGGGCAGGAAAGAAATCAAGACCGTTTTCCGCCGAGATGCAGGCAGAATGAAAGTGATGGAGTTTATACGCAGTGAGGTCGACCTGGGCCGGCAGGCTTATATTGTGTACCCACTGATAGAGGAATCGGAAAAGATGGATTATGAGAGCCTGCTGGCTGGATATGAGCAGGTGAAAATCTGGTTTGACGAAAACAGGTACAAGATAGCCATGGTGCATGGCAGGCAGGAGGCCGGAGAGCGGGAGCGGAACATGCAGCGGTTTGTAAAGGGCGAGGCCGATGTGCTTGTGGCCACTACGGTGATAGAAGTAGGCGTAAACGTGCCCAATGCATCCGTGATGCTGATAGAGAGTGCAGAGCGTTTTGGGCTATCGCAGATGCACCAGCTCCGGGGCCGCGTGGGGCGAGGGGCCGACCAGAGCTACTGCATATTGCTCACGGGCAATAAAATATCGGACGAGAGCTACAAGCGCATCCAGATTATGGTATCGACCACTGATGGCTTTAAAATAGCAGAAGAAGACCTGAAGATGCGTGGTCCGGGTGATCTGTATGGTACCCGGCAAAGCGGTACGCTCAAGTTCAAACTAGCTGATATAGTGATGGATGGCGGCATACTGGAAGAAACGCGCCAGGCGGCGCTGGAGCTGCTCACGCAGGACCCCAGGCTTGATCTGCCCCAGCACCAGGCGCTGAAGTATGCGCTGTCGCAGCAAGGCAAGGAATCGCATTGGGGGAAGATCAGCTAGGTGTTGCCGCTAGGCGAGTTCGAACACGGTTATCTCGGGCAGAATACCCAACCGGCCCGGGTAACCCAGGAAGCCGAATCCGCGGTTGACATACAGGTGCTGGGCACCTTCGGTATACAGACCGGCCCACTCATGGTACATATACTGCACAGGGCTCCATTTATACCACCTGGTGTCTATACCGAACTGCATGCCGTGGGTATGGCCACTCAGCGTGAGCTGTACATCCTTATACTCCGGTAGTACCTGGGCATGCCAGTGTGACGGATCGTGGGAGAGGAGAATTTTGACCGGAATATTTTTTTCGGGCAGGCCGTGGTATGCCCGGGCCATATCGCCGTATTTGGGGAAATTGGCCTTTGCGCTCCAGTTTTCGATGCCTATGAGGGCTATCTTGCTGCCGCCGCGTTCCAGTTCCACATGTTCATTCATCAGCAGCCGCCAGCCCATAGCTGCGTGGGTATTCTTCAGGCGGTCCAGGTTGGCTTTTTTCTCCTCCGCCGACGGCCAATGCACGTAATCGCCATAGTCGTGATTGCCGAGCGTAGAAAAAACGCCCAGGGGCGCGCGAAGCCGTGCATAAATTTCCTGGTATTTGGCGTCAACCTCATCGGCATGGTTGTTGACCAGGTCGCCGGTAAAGAAAATGATATCGGCCTTCTGGTCCATGACCCGCTGAATGCCGCGGGCAACCGCGCTATGATTGTCGAAGCTGCCGGTATGGATATCGGATATCTGTACCATGCGCAGGCCTTTAAAGGAGTCGGGGAGACCGGGAAGCTGTAGTTTTATTTTACGCACGCGATAGTTGTAGCGGTTCCGGATACCATACGTGAAACCGAGCAACGACAATCCACCGAGCACGAGCGCCGCGCGCTTGAGAAAAACAGAGCGTTCGATTCCGCCGTTAACGGCATCGGGTGAGGTGGTATTTCGGAATGCCAGGGCTGTAGTCAGCCAGGTTACAAGCCTGCGGATATCATCGATCAGCATGACGAGCAGCACCAGTATCTTACCCACGGTAAAACCGAGTACAAATGCTATGTACCAGTTGCGCAGCAAATGAGGCACTGCTGACCAGTTGATCTGCCGGAAGAGAATCAAACCGAGCCAGCTGAGCAGGGTTAAAGCGATATAAACCGCCAGGATACTACCCCGCCAGACAGCCGCCATATTGCGGGTTGCGGACCTGACCACAACAAAACTATAATATTCGGCCAAGCCGATAATGGCGATAATGATTACGAGCCTGATCCACATGTTTTAAAGTAAAAATTGAAAAGTAAAATTCAAAAATGGTTCGTCCGGCATTCGGTGCCGGGCCGTTTTCAGAACCGGAGCAGGTCGTCGAGCTGCTGCCTGATGAGGTTTTCGGTATCCGGCTTGATGATCGTGCCTGATTTGCTGATTTCTTCATTGATGCGGGACAGGATAAGTTTATTGTAGTGGACCTGCACCTTCATATAGTGGAGGATAGCGGTCATGTGCTCTATGCCACGCAGGTTGCCGGCCCGGCCATCGGATATCCCCACGAGGATAGCCTTTTTCATCCACCAACATTTTTTCACGTCACTGTTGTCCAGCATGAGCTTGAGTATACCCGGGAAACTTGCATTGTATTCCGGCATCACAAAGACAAATTTTTGCGCGGGCACGAGGTAATGATTTTCCAGGTCGGTCATGGCTGCGCCACGCTCCCATACAGCATGGTTTTCGAGCGAAAGCAACAGTACGGGCTCAGGAGTCAATGTCAACAGCATATTCCTGAAAACGGCTGCGGTGCGGAGCGTCATACTATCGGCACGGTTTGTACCGGCGATTATCGTTATCATTGAGTTACTGGAAATAAATTATCAAACACGGGTAATTCCTGATTCTTGTATAAACGGCGTCGTTGCATATGGGCGGTAAGGGGTTTCAAATTTGGGGGCAAGCAGGCTACAACCGGCCACGCACGGGGGAAAGCTAAAATTTCACTATTTTCAATGAAGGAAACCATGGACACAGGCCGGAAGCTTCCACTTACTTTCCTGGACCGGCCGCACCGGCATCAATGACATACACGTCCTCACCATCCTGCTTCATCCGGTAATTTTCACGAGCATATTGCTCTATTGTGTGTGGGTCCTGCACCAGGTCATTCTTTTCCTTGTTCATGCGCCTGATTTCTCCATTGAGATAGGCAATGTTATCCTTGAGTCCATCGAGTTCCTTTCTGCGCTGCTGCAAGGTAAAATAATCGTTCTGGTCGAAGTAGACGGTCCAAGCGAGGAATGCCACGCCTGTGAGCAGATATTTATTCGTGAGTACCTTCAGCGTCTTGTTCATGTCGAGCTTTATTGAACCAGTACCGGGAGGCCCGGTACCGGTTGTATCCAGGAACTAAAATTACGGTAATATTATATAATTGGTTAGAAGTTTTTCAACTTATCCACAATTGCCACATTACTTTCCGAAACGGAGGGTTTTACCGGGATAGAACGCATTGTCTTTCAACTCGCCTTCTATGCGCAGCAACTGGTTATACTTAGCCATGCGGTCGCTGCGGCTGGCAGAACCGGTTTTGATTTGTCCGCAACCCAGAGCCACGGCAAGGTCGGCAATGGTAGCATCTTCGGTTTCGCCACTGCGATGGCTCATGATGGTATTGTACCCGTTGCGCTGGGCCATTGTGACCGCCTCGATGGTTTCGCTGAGTGTGCCTATCTGGTTCACCTTGACCAGCAGCGCATTTGCAACCTGTTCCTTGATGCCTTTTTCAAGCCTGGTAACATTGGTTACGAAGACATCGTCGCCAACGAGCTGTATCTTGCGACCCAGGGCTTCGGTCTGTTTTTTCCAACCCTTCCAGTCGTCTTCGGCCATACCATCCTCGATGCTGATGATCGGGTATTTTTTGCACCATTCTGCCCAGTATTCTACGAGCTGATCGCTGGTCATCTTCCTGCCATCGCTCTTATGGAAATGGTATTTTTTGTCTTTTTCATGATACATTTCGCTTACAGCTGCATCCATGGCTATATAGACATCATGGCCCGGTTTGTAGCCGGCCTTTTCCACGGCGGTCAGCACGGTCTCAATTGCCTCTTCATTGCTCTGGATATCCGGGGCAAAGCCGCCCTCGTCGCCTACATTGGTACTGAAACCCTTGTCGTGCAACACAGTTTTGAGCGTGTGAAATATTTCCACGCCCCAGCGCAGTCCTTCACTGAAGCTACCTGCACCAACCGGCATGATCATAAATTCCTGGAAATCTATCTTGTTATCGGCATGCGCACCTCCGTTCAATATGTTCATCATAGGCACCGGCAGGGTGCGTGCATTGGCTCCGCCAATGTATCGGTAGAGCGGCAACCCGGCAGTCTGTGCACCTGCTTTGGCAGCAGCAAGACTTACGGCGAGGATGGCGTTGGCACCCAGTTTACTTTTGTTGGGTGTACCATCTATCTCAATCATTAATTTGTCCAGCCCGTACTGGTCGGTTACATCCCAGCCATAGAGTTCTTCGGCTATTGTATCATTTACGTTATTGATGGCTTTCAGGACACCCTTGCCCTGGTACTTCTTCTTGTCTCCGTCGCGCAGCTCCACAGCTTCGTGCTTGCCGGTACTTGCCCCACTGGGCACTGCGGCCCGGCCTGAATGACCATCGTTGGTTGTTACATCTACCTCTATAGTTGGATTCCCCCGGCTATCCAGAATCTGCCGGGCAACAATGTCTGTAATAAAACTCATGAGCTTGTTTTTTATGATTAACCGTGCAAAATTAATCTTTAATCCTTGAATTGGTTAAAATAGTCGTGCTCAACGAGATAATCCTATTGAGCCCCCTTGCAGCATAATTGTTGAGTGGTGGTCTATACACACCCGGACAGGCAAAAAAAGGGCCGGCAATATGCCAGCCCTTTCAATAAGATGTAAGTTACAACTTACCTGTTGATGGTTATTTTGGTTGTGTACCTGTTACCTTCCGCAGTTACCGCAGTTACGAGGTAAATACCAGAAGGCTGTTGCAGATTGATGTCATAGTTCTTGTTGGTCAGGATGTTCAGTTCCTGCACTTTCTGTCCTACCATGTTCGTAATTGTAACAGACACGCTCTGTGACACCGGAGATACCAGGTTGAGGAACAATTCGCCATTGGAAGGATTTGGGTATGCTGCGAGCGCTTCGTCGGCACCATTGACTACCGGCGTCAGCACATGAGAAACGGGCAGACTGATAACGAAAGATGCGCTACTGGTGCCACAGCTGTTGGTATAGGTATAGGTAAGTGTATCTGCGCCGTGTGCGAAAACCACAAATGAACAGTAGGTAAGCGGGGTATTGTGTACCGTATCGCCAGGTGAAACGACGATCACAGAATCGTATTGACCGGTGCTTACAATATTACCCATGGTGCCATTGGATGAACTCCAGGAACCGCCGGCAGGGTAACCGGACAAGAAGTAGTCGCCACCCAGTGAGATAAGCGGAGGACCTGCAGCAGCTACCACCGGAGGCTGGTTAACATAAATTGCTTTTTCAGAAGTGGATGTGCCAAATGCATTTTGAACTGTGTAAGTAATAATTACCTGGCCATACGTCACACCGGTTACCAGCGCTGAACTATCGCCGGAAGAAACAACGGTAGCCGAATCACTGCCAGCAGACCAGGTACCTCCCGTAACGGTATCGGTAAAAGTAACCGAAGATCCTGCACAAACGGAATCGGGTCCATCGATCATACTTACGAACGGAGCCGGACCGACATAAACTGTTTCGGTGGCGAGGGATGTTCCGCAAACATTGGTTACCGTATAGGAAACGGTAGTGCTTCCGGATGCAACACCTGTAACGATGCCCGTGCCGCTTATGTGTGCTGTAGCCGTATCAGCGACAGACCAGCTGCCACCGGTAGCTACATCTGACAAGGAGATCGTAGAACCGATACCTACGCTGTCTGGCCCGGTGATGGCGCTTGCAGTTACTGAAACAGTTACGGGATGCGTTGCAGCAATATCGCCGCAGCCATTGGAAAGAACGTAGGAAATGACCGGAACACCAGCGGCCACGCCGGTAACGTCGCCGGAACCATCTACGATTGCCAGGGAGGAGTTGCTGCTGATCCAGAAGCCCGTGGCGAGCGACTCAGTGAGGTGTATCCAGGACCCGGCGCAGACTGCAGAGGAGCCGGCGATAATGCCCGGATTGAGGACGGTATCGATCCTTACTGTAGCGGTAGAAGTGACTGTATTACAAGAATTGGTAAAGGAATAGGTGAATGTATCCAGCCCGCCTGATACGCCATAGACGTTACCGGTTGGATAAACGTTTGCGTGACCGTTGCTGGCGCTCCAAACCCAGGTTCCGAGTACATTGGCATTCATGAGCACGATGGTATGCGCCACGCAGCTTACCGACGGACCGGTAACCGGGAGCGCGACCACTGTTGTATCGACGCGGACGGGATAAGCGGCTGATGCATAACAAAGGCCATTGTAGGTAGTGTACATGACGGTATCAAAACCCTGCGACAATCCACGTACCACACCGGCCACAGAAACCGAATCGATTCCTGCATGCAACCTGCTCCATACTCCGCCCGTAACTGATTCTGTCAATGCGATTGTGCTGTATTTGCAAACAGCAGATGGCCCGGAGATAGTACCGGTAGCTGGTGATGGATTAACGGTGATGTATGCTGTGTCTACGTGGGAACCGCAGGCATTCACCAGGTAATAAAAAACAATATCGTTTCCACCCACGGTGTCGTTAGCGAGCAAGCCGGTAACCACGCCGAACGGAGTGATGCTGGCGGTATCGTTGGAAATGCTCCAGGCGCCTCCTGCCACGGTACCGGCGAGGGTGATCTGGGCACCTGTACACACGGTAGTTGGCCCTGAAATTGTTCCCCAGTTCGCGGTATCGACCGCGAGCCAAGCAGCATAAGATGTATCGGAGCCCAGAGAGTCGGTAGCGATGCAACGGAAGCGCTGGCCGCTAAGCGACGTATTTGCGAGAATGGTCAGAGAATCGTTGCTGACGGTATAAGGGGCACCGGAAGCTAAGGCGGACCAGGTTGTACCACCATCCGTAGACAGCTGCCAGGCGAAGGTAATAACCGGCAAGGGGTTTGCAGAAGTATCAGTTGCTCCGAAAACAAAATAAACTGAAGCCCCCGTACAGACCGTATCATTGTTCAGGTTGGCGCTCGTAACAGGAATATGCCCCCTGCCAAATGAGGCAAATGACAACAACATCAGACCTCCTAAAATAAAACCAGGTATGTAAACCCTTTTTTTCATGCTATGAATTTTAATTATTAAATCTAACCTTTTTATATAAATAAGTGCGTATAAGTAAGCCACTTCAGATTCATTGAGATTTACCTACCCAAAAAACTCCGAAACTGTAAGACCATAAGGCAGCAAATTTAATCAAATCAAATCAATTTCTGCCTTTTGGAATATTTATCTGAATATAATTTATTTAGCTATACAAAATTAATTTTACATTAAATCTCGATTCTGATCAAGGTCCCAACGTTTGCGCCGAGCCGGTGCAGGTAGGGACCAATGATACTAGACGTAAAGTAGCCGACTAATCTTTGGCCGGCAGAAGTATTTATTTTTTTAAATTGTAAAATGCTGATTGAATTTCTGAGAGCCGGGTTCGATTTCGCGGGGAAGTCATCGTGGGCTAACTGCGGTCATTGGAATTTTCCTGCCGTAATTCGTAACTTCGGCCACTAAACGCACAGCAAATGGCTCAACTCATCAGGAATGAAGACGCTCTGGAATATCATGAAAAAGGCCGGCCGGGAAAAATAGAAGTCATCCCCACCAAGGATACGAAAACCCAACGGGACCTGGCACTTGCCTATTCGCCGGGTGTAGCCGTACCCTGTATGGAGATCTACGCCAACCCGGAGGATGTATACCGGTATACTGCAAAAGGAAACCTGGTAGCAGTGATTTCGAACGGGACGGCAGTGCTTGGCCTGGGCGATATAGGCCCGTTGGCATCGAAGCCGGTGATGGAAGGGAAGGGACTGCTGTTTAAAATATATGCAGACATAGATGTATTTGATATAGAACTGGATTGCAAGAATATTGAGGATTTTGTGAAAGTGGTGAAAGCGCTGGAACCAACCTTCGGGGGTATCAACCTGGAGGACATCAAATCGCCGGAATGCTTTGAAATTGAGACCAGGCTCAAAAAGGAACTGAATATCCCCATCATGCACGACGACCAGCATGGTACGGCTATTATATCCGGGGCTGCGCTGCTGAATGCCCTTGACCTTGTAGGCAAAAAAATAGGGGAAGTCAAAATTGTAATCAGCGGGGCGGGAGCATCGGCTATCTCGTGCTGCAAAATATACCTGGCGCTTGGCGCCCGTGTTGAAAACATGTATATGTTTGACAGCAAGGGCCTGATTGTAAAAAGCCGGACCGACCTGGACGACCATAAGCAGCAATTTGCACAGGACATTGCAGCCGAAAGCCTGCATGACGCCATGAAAGATGCCGATGTTTTTATCGGGTTATCGAAGGGAAATATTGTGTCGCAGGATATGGTGAAGGGAATGGCCCACAATCCCGTGGTTTTTGCACTGGCCAACCCGGATCCGGAAATAACCTATGACGATGCCATAGCCGCCCGGCCCGATGTGATCATGGCCACCGGCCGCAGCGATTACCCCAACCAGGTAAACAATGTACTTGGGTTTCCTTATATATTCAGGGGGGCGCTGGACGTGCGTGCTGCCAGCATCAATGAACCAATGAAGCTTGCTGCGGTGAAAGCGCTGGCTGAACTGGCCAAAGACCCTGTACCAGACATTGTGAATGTGGCATATAACAATGTGAGCCTGCAGTACGGACCTACTTATATTATTCCCAAGCCCATGGACCCGCGCCTCCTGGTAAAGGTTTCAACCGCTGTCGCGAGGGCCGCCATGGAAAGCGGCGTGGCCCGCAAACCGATCACCGACTGGAATGCTTATGAGAGTGCGCTGTACCGGAGGCTGGGATCGGACGACCAGATATTGAGATATATTACCAACAAGGCCAAACAAAATCCGAAACGGGTGGTATTTGCCGAGGCGGAAAACATAAAAATCCTGAAGGCCGCGCAGATCGCCAAGGATGACGGCATGATCGTACCGATCCTGCTGGGTAATGAGGCCCGGATCCGTGCACTTATCAGTGAGCACAACTTACACCTCGCAGATGCCGAGATCATTGACCCGAAGAGCGACGCCTCAGAAAAGCGGCGCTGCGAATATGGCGAACTATTTTTTGAGAAGCGCCAGCGCAGGGGATACAACCTGTATGAGGCCAAGAAGGCCATGAAGGAGCGAACCTATTTCGGGTGTATGATGGTCAACAGCGGGGAAGCTGACGCCATGATCTCCGGACTGACGCGAAAATATCCGGATACCATTCGGCCGGCCCTGGAAATAATTGGAATGCAGGAAGGCGTGAAGCGGGTAGCCGGTATGTACATTATGCTCACCAAGAAGGGGCCGCTATTCTTTGCTGATACCACGCTCAATTTCAACCCCACGGAGGATGAACTGATCGACATTACGCTGCTGACAGCCGGCGTGGTTAACCGGTTCAACATCAAACCGCGCATTGCGATGCTCTCCTATTCCAACTTCGGCAGCAGCATGTCGCACGAGGCCGAGCTGGTCCGGAATGCGACGGAGCGCATCAAGAAAATGCATCCCGACCTGGTGATAGACGGGGAAGTGCAGGTAGGCGTGGCTTTCAATAAAGAACTTCTGAAGGAGAATTATCCCTTCTCTGACCTTGTGCAGGAGTCTCCCAACATCCTTATTTTCCCTAACCTGGCTGCCGGCAACATAGCCTACCATATGCTGCAGGAAGTAGGTGGCGCCGAAGCTGTGGGGCCCATATTGCTGGGCCTGCGCAAGCCGGTCTATGTGCTGCAACTGGGCAGTTCGGTCAGGCAGATCGTAAACATCATAGCCCTGGCGGTTGTGGAGGCGCAGGTGAAAGAGGCACAGTAAAAATCGCCGCGATTGCACGCAACCAGGGATACGGGCGATGCCGGGACCCGGCTGCAAAACTAAAACATACTTGAAGAACACAGCGACTGGCGGGGAGCCAGCAAATAGGTTACCAGAACCAAACATTGCTGCCCCCCGCCCCACTCTACATGAAGATCGCCATCATAGGTGCCGGTGCAGCGGGCTGTTTCGCAGCCGCCAATATTCCCTTAAATATGGGAGTAACGGTGTCTGTATTTGAGAAGACAGGAAAGGCGCTGCAAAAAGTAAAAGCCTCGGGCGGCGGCAGGTGCAATGTCACCCACGAGTGTACAGAGATTCCGGAAATGGTGACCTGCTACCCGAGGGGCAGGCAACTGCTGCGAAAAACGCTGTATCAATTTCCGCCGCAAAAAACGATCGAGTGGTTTGAAAGCCGTGGGGTAAACCTGAAGACCGAACCCGATGGCCGCATGTTTCCGGTTACCGATGACTCGCAAACTATCATAGACTGCATCTGGCAGGAAATGATGCATCATCAAGTGCAGGTGTTTTACCACAAATCGGTAGAGCACATTACGCCACCCACAAAAGGCAACCCCTGTTTTATCATTGGTTTTGCCGACCAATCAGCTTATGAAGCGGATAAAATACTGCTGACCACAGGTGGCTTCCCAAAACCGGACATGTACCGCTGGATCGAACAGCTTGGGCATACGATTCAGCTTCCTGTACCTTCTCTGTTCACGTTCAACATGCCCAAACACCCTATAACCGCCCTGATGGGGGTAAGCGTGCCGGATGTAAGCTTAAAAATTGCCGGTACAAAAATAACCGCACAGGGGCCTCTACTGGTCACGCACTGGGGCATGAGCGGCCCGGCCGTACTGAAAACATCAGCCCTGGCTGCCCGCGAACTGGCCAACCGGCACTATGAGTTCCAGGTGGTCATCAACTGGCTGAAGGATGCGACAGACGAAGACCTGAAAGAGACCATCGTATACCTGCGTAAAGAACAAGGCAAGCAGATGGTGCATCACAAGAACCCGTTTGATCTTCCCAAACGCCTGTGGGAATACCTGCTGCTGGAATGCGGCATAAATGAGGAAACCCGCTGGGGCGACCTGCCGGCAACCGCCCAGCATAAACTGACCGAACACCTGCTGCGAGACCTGTATCCCGTGCACGGAAAAACAACCTATAAGGAAGAGTTTGTGACGTGCGGCGGCATTACGCTCGCTGAAATAAATCCGCAAACGATGGAGAGCCGCATAGTGCCGGGCCTATACTTTGCCGGCGAGCTACTGGATGTGGATGGCATAACGGGAGGCTACAATTTTCAGCACGCCTGGAGCAGTGGGTGGATAGCGGCGCAGAATATGCCTGTGAAAACCCCTGTCCCCTGAAGGGGAACCATCTATTGGGCTTTTGGTTAGGATTTTGGGAGGCTTAATTCTATTGAACTTAATTGTTTTTCTCCTAGTTTATCAATGCTTCTTATCTTCACAAACTGAATCTATTCAGTTTTGCTGATATGATTGCAGATTCCAACTTCAGACTAAATATTTACGACTTAAAATTAAAAATGAAAATCGCACTGATAGGCTATGGCAAAATGGGTAAAACTATTGAGCAGGTGGCACTGAAAAGAGGGCATGAAATTGTGCTGAAAATATCTTCGGCCAATCAACATGAAATGGATGCAGAATACCTGCAGATTGCTGATGTAGCCATTGAATTTACCCGGCCGGAATCGGCCAGAGAGAATGCATTAAAATGCCTGGAGGCAGGCATAAATGTGGTGTGTGGAACAACGGGCTGGAATGAATCACTGGATGATGCTTATCAATCTGCAACCAACCATCATGCTGCTTTTCTACATGCTTCCAATTTCAGTGTAGGCGTCAACATATTCTTTGAGGTGAATAAACTGCTGGCCTCCCTAATGAATAGTCAGCCTGAATACTCAGTGACCATAGAAGAAACGCACCATACCCAAAAGAAAGACGCCCCAAGCGGCACAGCAATCACGCTGGCAGAGCAGATACTCTCCTGCATAGAGCGCCTGAAGGGCTGGAGCCTGAACAAGGTGACTGATGGTGAAACCCTGGCTATAACGGCTCACAGGGTAGACAGTGTACCCGGCACACACCGGATTTCCTACACCTCAGCGATAGACACCATAGACATTACGCATACGGCCCACAACCGCGATGGCTTCGCACTAGGGGCTGTACTGGCGGCTGAGTACATTGCAGGGAAGCAGGGTATTTTTACGATGCAAGACGTGCTTGGAATAAAATAATTGCCGATTGTAGTTACATTTGATAAATAATTTCTATTTTATGAAACGCATTCTCTTTGCTTCGATATTTCTGTCCTCATCTGTGTTTCTCTATTCATGTAAGGAGGTGAATGAAAATGACGGCAAAACGCGTGTTATTCAGGACAGTCTTATCAATGTATTACCAACATGGCAGGCATTGAAAATAAAGGTGGAGGAAGACAGATCGAAAATGATAATCGTTGTTGGCGACCAGCAATTCTATAATGCATCACCAGACGAAAAAAGCAAAAAAGCTGAAAAACTGGGCGAAATGATTCTGCGGATCTATGGAAAAGATAACTACCTCGAAAAAGGAGCGCTCATAGTGACGAAAGATGTTCAAAACCAGTCTGAAACTCCCACAGACGGGATCAGCACGCCCATCGATTTTGTGTCGTTGAAGAAAGTCGTCTATCCGGCAAAATAAGATTAGCATCTCCCGACTGATCGAATACAGAAAATTCGGATTTTCCGAATACCAGCGTATACGACGCGCCGAATGCCCATAATGTAAGCGACCAAAGCCAAATTTGTGGAATAACCGTGCTACGCTACTTCCTACCCGCCATTAAAACCTTAGCCTAATTCAAGGCACCCTTCATTGGTTTTAAGTATTCATCAAAATAATCCGAAATCTTCTGCATCAGGTGAATGCGGTCTTTGCCCCTTACATTGTGCTCATAGCCCGGGTATACGAAATAATCGACCTGCACACCCTCGTCCACACTTTTCTTTATGAAATCTATGCTGTGCTGCCAAACTACGGTGGCATCCTGGGTGCCGTGGATCAGCAATAACTTGCCCTTCAGGTTCTTTACTTTATCGAGCAGGTTGGCATTTTCGTAACCATCGGGGTTATCCTGCGGGCGATCCATGTAGCGCTCTGTATACATCACCTCATACATCTTCCAGTCCATTACGGGGCCACCAGCGACCGCACACTTAAAGACGCCAGGGTGCTTCAGCATGAGCGATGTGGTCATAAAACCGCCATAGCTCCAGCCATGTACACCCATCCGGTTTGCATCTACAAAGGGCAGTGATTCCAGGTATTCCACACCCTTCAGCTGATCTTCCATCTCCACATCGCCCAGCTTGCGGAATGTAGCCTGCTCGAATGCAAGTCCGCGGTTGGAGCTTCCCCGGCCATCCATGGTGAATACCACGTAGCCATGCTGCGCCATATATTCATACCACAAGTTGCCGCTCTCGGGGAATGAATTGTGAAGCAACTGCACACCGGGGCCATTGTAGAGATACACGATTACCGGGTATTTTTTGCGCGAATCAAAACCTGTGGGCAGGATGAGCTTGCCGAACAGGGTGGTTTTGCCATCAGCCGCGGTAATATTGACATTTCTTACCTGGGGGCGCTCGTAATCGGCCAGGGGGTCATCTGACTTAACGAGTGTGATGGTATGCTGCCCCGGGTTACCTGCAGACCGGATAGCTGTGGTACGGGGATTGGAAGGTCCGTTGAACGCATCCAGGACATACTTGCCATCCGGGCTACATAATGCATTGTGCATGCCCGGCTCAGCATCAACCCTGTCGATGGTTTCATTGTCGACGCACACGCTGTAGATATGCTTTTCCACCGGCGACTCTTTGGAAGCTGTTATGATCACTTTATGGCCGGCAGGATCCAATCCGGCTATTTCGTTTACCAGCCATTGCCCGCGGGTAACCTGGTGCAGCAGCCGGCCCTGTGTGTCGTAAAGATACAGGTGATCAAACCCATCGCGCTCTGACCACCAGAGGAATTCATTTTCCTGCCAGGGCAGGAAGGTGAGCGCATGCATGGGGTGTACGTATTTCGGATTTGTCTCCTCGAAGAGCGTCTTTACTTTTTCGCCGGTGGATGCATTGTATTTGTTCAGCCACAGGTGGTTCTGATCGCGGTTAAGGATTGCGATGTACATATTCTTCTCGTCCGGACTCCAAGTTACCGACGTCAGGTAGTGGTCCTTTTCGCCATCATCTGTTTTCATCGTTACTGTCTTGCCGGTGGCAGGATCGTAGACGCACAGGGTCACTTCATGCGACGTGCCACCAGCCATCGGGTACTTCACATTTTCAGCTTTGGCGGGCGTTACCGACCAGTCGATCACGGGGTAGTCTTTTACCATCGATTGGTCCATGCGGTAGTAGGCCAGGTAGCTGGCTTTGGGAGAGAAAAAGATGCCACCATCGATCCCAAACTCGTCCCTGTGCACTGACTGGCCGCATACGACATCTTTATTGGCTTCATTGGTCACCTGTACATTGCCTTTCAGACTGTCCCACAGCCACAGATTGTTGTCGATGGTGTAAGCTATGCGCCTGCTCTTGTCGATAGTTACATGCTCGGCACCAGCAGGCAATGAGCAAAGCCGGGATACCGCCCATAGGGTCTGCCTGCCGTTTAGCGATGCGATCATGACATCCTTGCCATTCATATACCAGGCGCTGTTTTTATCGAGCCACCGGAGTGCTGGTGTGGCCAGTGTACCGGCACCCTTACCATTCTGGGCTATAGCTGGTACAGTATGTTGCGCACCGCCATGGGCACAATCGGTCACTACCCATACATCTTCATTACCTTGTTTATCAGTTTGCCACAAGTTATCTGTACCAGGCTGCCACGACGGATTCTTTACAGTCTTCACTGCGAGGTTGCCCGTTAAACCATTGGTAGCCTCAGCGATGGTAAACTGTTTTTTATGGCCGGAGGGCTCCCAGGAGAGTAGCAGTACCACTGCAAATAGCAAACCAATTCTGCTGTATTTCTTCATAAAGCGGTAAGTATTAAATTCATTGACAAAACAAGAAAGAGGGTAAAATAATGAACGGAAACGAAGTGGCGATCGGTATTTCGCAGGGTATCACTCATAAAAATACCCCGGCATAGCGGGGTATTTTTATTATATATTTTCCGGTTCAAAATTATAATTGATCATAAATAGCTGCGTCCACATTCCTGTACACACCGAAGTACTGGTATGTTTTGTGGTGGTATCCTTTCTTCAGGTATACGTCTGTATCGATATCATCAGCGATGGTGATCCATGAATGGCGCTTGCTCAGCAACCAACGGTACACACATACCACATTGGGGCCACGGCGAGTGAGCGCATAATACTGCAGGTGCTTCTGGGTATAACCGTTTTTCAGCATCTGGTCATCGGTAAATTCGTCTTCGGCTACGCTGATATGCGCCCTGCTTACGGGATTGCTCCATCCATAAACTGCTACACGGCCAGGACCGGGTGTGCGGTATGCCCAAAAGATACAAGTCTTATCAGTCCAGCCCCAGTTGATCAATTGTCCGTCCTGGTATTCCCCGTCTACAACAGTACAATATTGCTGATCTTCAGGTATATACCAGCGAAAAACCCGCACCAGATCGTCCTGGGCAAAGCTTTTGGTTCCAATTAATAATGCGGCAAATACTGTTGTAACTAGAATGATGGTTTTTTTCATGTTAAGTCTTATTTTCAAAATTGAACCCAAAATACATAAAAATTTCGTTGCCTTGCAAATTATTACCCCAATATTTTTTTCTATTCCTGAAATTATTCCTTTTCACATATTACAGAACCTTGATTCGGCGCAGGTTTGGACGGTTTACGTTCTTTTTCGTGCACGGACGAAATACCGCCTTATTTTGTTCCGGAACCATAGCCCATTCAGCTTACAGCGACTCCCTGCGG
>Ga0364867_10488_pt1 | contig 20974 bp, 13 predicted proteins | sample ExccelAu500001D4_3_FD_206915 | JGI IMG/M metagenome (GOLD analysis project Ga0364867, IMG submission 206915) | Enriched cells from Trout Bog Lake Hypolimnion, Wisconsin, USA - BchlTB.Aug13.5000.01.D4 | ecosystem: Environmental > Aquatic > Freshwater > Lake > Hypolimnion/Profundal zone | place...
AGTCTAATCCCTGCAAAGGGAGACATTGTATGGTGGGTAGTTTGACTGGGGTGGTCGCCTCCTAAAGTGTAACGGAGGCTCGCAAAGGTACCCTCAGTACGGTTGGTAATCGTACGTAGAGCGCATTAGTATAAGGGTGCTTGACTGTGAGACTGACTAGTCGATCAGGTGCGAAAGCAGGCTAAAGTGATCCGGTGGTTTCCGTATGGAAGGGCCATCGCTCAAAGGATAAAAGGTACTCCGGGGATAACAGGCTGATCTCCCCCAAGAGCTCATATCGACGGGGAGGTTTGGCACCTCGATGTCGGTTCGTCACATCCTGGGGCTGGAGAAGGTCCCAAGGGTTCGGCTGTTCGCCGATTAAAGTGGCACGTGAACTGGGTTCAGAACGTCGCAAGACAGTTCGGTCTCTATCTGTGGTGGGCGTTAGTAAATTGCGAGGACATGCTCTTAGTACGAGAGGACCGGAGCGTATGTACCGCTGGTGTATCTGTTGTTCCGCCAGGGGCAGTGCAGAGTAGCTATGTACAGCCAGGATAAGCGCTGAAAGCATCTAAGCGCGAAACCTTCCTCAAGATGAGTTTACTTTTAAGGGCCGTGAGAGACGATCACGTTGATAGGCTACAGGTGTAAAGGTGGTAACATCAAAGCCGAGTAGTACTAATTGCCCGTAAGCTTTAATCTTTTTTAAGTAGATAGTCCATAGTAGAAGGTAAAAAGTGGTTTCTCAGGAAATAACTGATTACTAAATACGGTGTACCAAATACTCAACTCCTTACAATACTTAATAAAATTGCTAACCCAATATGTCGATCTTATTTTTGGTCTAAAGTCGAAAGTATAAAGTATAAAGATGTTTCCCAGGATTTGTCTTTCTGCTTTCTACAAATGACTTTCTACTGATAACCATCTTATGGTGGTATTGCCGGCGGTGTTCACCTCTTCCCATTCCGAACAGAGAAGTTAAGCCCGCCATGGCCGATGGTACTGCGCAACAATGCGGGAGAGTAGGTAGCTGCCATATTTATTTAAATGCCCTGACCTTAACGGTTGGGGCATTTTTCGTTTCGGGGCATTCCGGACAGAGCAGTTAAGATCGTCCCCTTAGCAAACGGGGCCGATGGTGTTTTGCATGCGGTGTTCACTTCATCCCATTCTGGCTGGGTAAATAAGCCCTTAAAAACTCCATACGGTATTCTGAAAATTATACTTAAATTTGCATTATTCAACTATTATCAATGACTGAGCTAACCATAAATATCCCGGACAGTAAACTTCCCTTCTTTTTTTTACTTGCGAAAGAGCTTGATTTTGTTGTGGTTGATGAAAAGAAAATGGCGAAGAAGCTTACCACAAAACAAAAAAAATGGGTTGAAGATTTCAAAACTTCTTTAAATGAGGTTGATTTGCATTTGCAGGGAAAAATAAAACTCAAATCCGCCGAACAATTATTGGATGAACTTTGATATCGTATCTTCCTCTACATTTGAAAGAGAAATAAAAGGCTTAAAGAAAAAGTACCCATCATTGAGAACGGATGTAGCAAATCTTATTGCATTGCTGAACGATGATCCTTTTACTGGCACATCAATAGGGAAAGATTGTTATAAAATAAGGATGGCCATAGCCTCAAAACGTAAAGGCAAAAGGGGAGGCGCACGGGTAATAACTTGCGTAAAAGTGGTTCGGGAAACTATTTTCCTGCTTTCCATTTATGATAAGTCAGATAAAGAAACCATTAGTGATAACGAACTCATTGTACTTTTGGAGGAAGCAGGTTTGCTATAAATCATATGACCATCTTATGGATTGCCTGCGGTGTTCGCCTCGTCCAATTCCAAATAGAGAAGTTGAGCCCGCCATGGCCAATGGTACTGCCCCGAAAAATGCGGGGGAGTCACGATGAAAAATTGGGATATAATGCGGTAGCTGTCCTATTTATTTAAATGCCTTGAACTTAACGGTCGGGGCATTTTTCGTTTTAGTCTGAATCTGGATTTTCTTGATTATAGGAATTTCAGGCACAACTTTTATTCAAGTCTATGTTGAAAGAGCCTATAAAATAATTTTTGGTTGGTGCATTCTGTTCTATATGTATTCTTCTTTTTGATGCAAGGGTTGCAATTTTTCTACTGTTTTTCTTGTTTCAAACAGTCTCAGCTTTCTTTTCATCTCTTTTATTTTTGAAAACTTCACCTTCATTACTTGGGCGTGTTAATTTTGCATCCTTATAATGGCAAATTCTTTGCACCTTAATTTCGCGGCTTCTGAAAGTATAAACGCTTTTGATTTAAAGGTTGGCATATAATTTACCTGATATATTTATGCTAATAAAAGCTATATTTTCACGGAAAACCATAGATACAAATTATTTGCTTGGATGTAATTATTGCAGAGTAATATTGCCTTTAGTGTTCAAATCTTCCAATCTCCTACAGGTTCAAGGCATTTTTGTTTATTTTTATTCAACAAATATTTCCTAACTTTGTATTATTAATAAAAAGTAAAATGATAACGCTAAATGTTTCTATTTCCGATTTGGAGTACAATAAGTTTGGCATACAAAGCAAGCAACTCTCATTTTCTGATTTTGTGGATATTGTCAGTCGGGAACTGGCAAAACAAAACTTGGATAAATGTGTGGAACTTGCAGAAAAATACGGTCTTTCCTCTATGACTCTGGACGAAATAAATGATGAAATAAAAGCAGCCAGAAAAGATGCGAAGAGTCATTATTGATACCAATGTGCTTGTTTCGGCAATTATGAGCCGATCTTACACATACTTCGTAATCGGTGCTATACTGCTGGATAAAAATATCGAATGGTGTCTCTCTAATGAAGTAGTACAGGAATACCAGATTGTTGTAAGGAGAGAAAAGTTTTTCAAATACCCTGATTTTGCTTTCAGGGCGGAAAATTTGCTTGTGTCAGTAGATGCTAACGCCACAATTTATTATCCCGAAATCAAATTAGGTATCTTAAAAGACCCTGACGATGATAAATTCCTGGAGCTTGCCGTAACGTGTAATGCTGATTTCCTGATTACCGGGAATACCAAAGATTTCACGATGAGTAGTTTCGGGCAAACCAAGATTGTTACCCCAAAGGAATTTTGGGAAGAATATCGTTGACGTATTTCTGGCGGTGTGCCCTTCTTTCCATTCCGAACAGAGAAGTTAAGTCTCCAGATGAAAAATAGACAGATTATATGGCCCTGGAATTCAACACCGCTATCTGTAGGTATTCCAATAAAAGGTATGAATGTAATTATTCACCCAACAAGGGAAGAATTAATAGTCAACCCTGAACACCTCTTTATGGCTCAGATAATCATGAAATAAATAAAAGTTAATACTGCCATTCTAATTGGGAGTTGAGAAGGTAGATTCCCTGTTTTGTCTGAGTTATGATGTCCAAGGTTAAAGGTTTTGCATATTATATAGGTGAATTTGCATTCTGCAATTTAAAAATCGAGTTAATTAAGGCTCTGACATCACTCCCATCTCTACATCCCCACTACCTTATTCACAGTAGCCCAATTGCGCATAGTCGCGGTAAAACCCAGTTTTCGTTCTATTAGGGTTAGAGTCAGTTTTGAATTGCCTATGCCATTGGTCATTATGTATAATTCGCTTTCAACAACTTTAAGCTCCTCCAGCTCGTTTTTCCAGGGATGGAGCGCATTATGGAGGCTTTCTTGAGTTGTGCCTGATAAAAAGGTAATGTACAATTTCCGGTTTTCATCATTCATGGAATCGGCAAAGGGATTTCTTTCAATCACCTTTCTGATTTCATCCAGTGTTCTTAATACTAATTTTACTTCAAAACCCAGTTTTTCAGCCAATTGCTTTTCTATTTTATCAGTGAGGGGCGTTTTATCGGTTTCGGGAGTGTCAAAAAGTACATTCCCGCTTTGGATATAGGTAACAATATTACTGAACCCTGGCATTTCAAAATACGACTTTAATGCATCCATTTTTACGAGTTTCTGGCCGCTGACATTAATACCCCTCAGAAATGCAATATAACGTGGCATGGAATTATTTTTTTTTGAAGCAATGATTTCAGAGTTGAATTTTATAGCAAAAATAGAAAATTAGCTTATTGACAAAACAAGGACTGAAACAGGAATTTAAGCCCATATCAGGACATTTATTATCAGCCAATTATTCCCAAACTACCTTCCTTATAAATTTTTTCCCACCTATATCAATCCTGATAAAATAGACACCTCTATACCTGCCTGAAGCTTGTATAGGAGCCGTATTGTACCATTGTGTCGAAACGATACTGGTTTCAAAGGCTTTACGTCCCAATGCGTCAAACATTTCAAGGTGCATAACTGTGCCTGTGTCGGCTGTCCAGATCAAATTAAGGTTGCCGTCGTGGGTGGGGTTAGGGAATAAGGAAATAATTGCGGTTCCGGTCGCCCAGTCCAGCGTCTGAACAGGAGGGTTAACCATGCTGTTATTTTGCAGGAAGGCAGTTAATTTGTAATGTATGGGTGAGCCATTAGCTATATCAAGTCCTGCAAGCGGGTCGGTATAATAATATTGCAGGTTTTGGATGTGTTGAGCCGGCAGCGTTTCAAGGGTTGTATAAGGATTTGAGCCTATTGCCCTGTCAAGAACATAGTGGTCTGTTATTATGTCAAGGCTTGAATTCCAGTTTACAGCCACTGATGTTGTACTGGCCATCTGCGCAGTAAAGGTTATCAAATTTGAAGAAGAATCCGAGAAATCAACCCTACGGATTGGGGAATAATAATAATTTTTCTGGCCGGTCATATTCCACATGAGCCGGTAATAATATACTGCAGCGATATTGAAATTTACATTGTCGATATAGGTATATACTGCCGGATTTACATGAAGGGCAATTGTATCGGTTAAATTAGTGAAATTTACCCCGTCTGTTGAACGCTGGATAATGTAGGTATCAACAGCAGTGTCTATCAGGGAATACCAGAAAACGGTTACTTCGTGGCCGGTTTTGTAGGCCTCAAAGCTCAGATAATCTTTTCCGGCCGGTAGAACTCCTGTAGGACCACCATTATTAAACCAGTATTCCGACCAGGGAAGGGTGTTTATCTCTGCATAATATCCCTTATCATAGGGCACCCATTTTACCTGTTGCCAGGGGAAATAGGTGAAACTGCCTCCAGTATCATCCTTAAGTGTGGCATTTTCAATATACCGGTTTCCGGGGCTGGTGAACTGGGTTACGCCGAGTCGGTAAGCATCGCTTACAGGTGCACATGATGCACAGGTTGTATCATTCAACGCATTTACAAACTCACTGTCGGTTAAATAGATGCGGACTCCAAGGCTGTCTGCTGGATTTTGGGGCGATTTAAGCGTATAGTTGCGGGAGAAAGTATATTGGGTAGCACCGGGATTAGCAATATTTCCACCGGTATAAAGTGCTGCAGACAATTCGCTGATGTTTTGGTTATTGGGTTGAAGTGTGGCTATCAGTTTGTTATTTTCAACAAAATCTACCCATTGATTGCCTGTCAGGTTAAGTTGGACAGAATCAATATTACCGTCAGGAGGACATATGGGTTCCTGGTAATCATAAATATGAATATCGTCAACCGCGATACCTTCGAAATTAACAGCTGGGTCTGAAGCCAGAACAAAGCGGAATAGGGTAGTCTGTCCGGCTCCAGGTTTGGGCAGGGGAATTGAGGCCACATGCCAACGGGTAAAGGTTTCAATACTCCAAACTTCGAAGGTGGGTTCATACCAGTTGGTTCCCTGTCCTGCTGAGCCAAGTTTGGTCCACGTGAGGCCATCATAGGAATATTCAATCCATGCGGCATCGCAAAGCGTACTTCCGCAATCTTCGGTTGCAATTGCCGCGCTGAAACTAAGCATGGGGTTAGTGAGTGATGATAAATCGAAACAGGGCGAATAGAGATACGATTTCTCAAAATTATTGTAATTGCCGGTCAGATTGGTTTTCCATGCATGGGTTCCGCTTGCTGCCCGGTTGATATTTGGAGAGGCGGGTACTCCATACTGCCATGAGTCGAGATATCCGCCGCTGAAATACCCGCCATTGCCTGATTCGAAATTTTCAAGATAGGGGTAGGAACTGATGATAACGCTGTTACGGATAGCATAATTGAGAATGCTATCATTGAGATGATAGGAGTCTCGGTTTTCAGATAGCCATACATTCAGAGAATGGTCTATTCCCGGGCTCAGGTTCATTTGCTTTGAAAAAGAATAGTTTACAGATCCTTTTGCCTGGATACTGTCTATAATTCCTGTATAGGTAGGGCCGTTGTCAAGGTTAAAATACAATTGTATATTATATAAGGTGTAATTTACACCGTTGTGTACCTGAACTGTAAGGGGCACAGAATCAGCAAGCCCACAATTTGTGGGCGCAGGAGATACTACGTTTACCATTTGGGCGTCATTGGCAACTGTGTACATTCTGAAATTATCCAGGGTAATGCCATTTCCGTAGTCGACAGAAGCAATAAGTGAGGTGTCATTCTGCCCAAATGAAACCTGTGTGCTGGTGGAGAAATTGCGGTTTCCGGATATCAAAGCATCGGTAAGAGATAAAGACTGTACATGGGTCACAAAACCAGGATAGGCATTAAGGTTATAATTGAATAAGGGCATCCAGGCCGCAGTATCGTTGCCCCTTGCCATTACAGTGTTCCCCGATGTGGTTTGTGGTGTGCCATGAAGTATATAATCAAAGTCAACCCTTACTTCTGAATTAAAAGTATCGTAGGACGAAAGGTTGAATGTGCCTACAAAAGTATTGTTGCTCCCGGCGCTTACATTTTGTATTTCATCAAGGCTCACCGACCTGCTGCCGGTAATGGTAATATCATCGCTCACAAAAGAGCGCATTCTACCGGAATCATTCTGGTCAAAGAAATCCCAATGGCCGTTTGGACTTACCCCCACAGAATCATGTGTAACCCCAAACCTCCCCATATCTTCAAATCCGTCGCTGAACGGAAATGCAAGGTTTAGCGGGTTATTGGGGATATTGACAATGGTAAACAAGATGGTATCATTTGAGGGCTGAGGGTCGGGGAGGGTAGTATTGGTTATCGCAAGGGTCAAATTATAGGTAGTAGGAAAAGTAAATGAAATGCCAGGAATAGAGATCACCGCAGTATCATTTGCCGGAATAGTTCGCGGACTAATTAAAGTACCCCAGGGGCCGCCGTTTATCTGCCATGATAGGGTATAATTGCTACAAGCTGCCAGGTATAGGTTCCTTACTTCCACTTTAAGGTCAGTACCGGTTGTAAATTGCGTGCTTGTGTATATCCTTCCATTACCCGGTGATACGATTTTATCAATCATTAGGTCTCCGTTCGAAATGGAATTGGTACAGTTTCCGGTATTGGCAGTTGTTGTATAGCCAAGGCTCCTGTAACCTGGCAATCCATTAAATACAGGCTGAACGGCAACAAAAGAAGGGGTATTTATCGGCATTCCGCTGAATGAGTACAGGGTATCTGTCACAGAATCAGCTACTTCCATATATAGGCCGTTTTTTTTAATGAGGTAATAGCCGCTGGCGTTGGGCACAGGTGACCAGTGGATATTGATATATCCCGGACATTGGGCGATGCCAGGTGTAATTACCGGGGCCGTATTAACAGCAAACCGGGACGAGGTTACAGTTTCCGTTGTGCCGTTTTTCGAAATTCTGACCATGCAATTTCCTGAATTCAAGCCAATAGGCAGAAAGTCGCAATTGCGGCTATCCGGACTTAAGGAATCGGAAAGGGTTGTCCAGGTAGCGCCGTTATCGGCTGAAAATTGTGCAGTAAAAGTATGTCCGTCTGTAATGGCATCCCAGAAAATGCGGATGGAATCGCCGGTCATATTTGGGAATGACTCTCCGCCAAGGGGGCCGGTAAGATGTAAAGAATCGGGTATGATATCAAACGCAATTGCATAATCCTGGGGGCCAACCGGAACATGAAAGCCCTTGGCGCTTATGACATAGGCCCCGGCAGGTGGACGGGTAATGACTACCTGTTCCACATTGTTCAGGTGGTCGGGGCTTTCTGTGGCATTATTATTCACAGAATCAGGTGAGGGATTAAGGATTAAGGGAAGGTGGATTGCTGAGGATGGATCGGTAACCGATAGGTCAATGTCATTGACAAGGGCCACTGATGAGCCTGGGTTTCCGGGGGCATCATTCCAGCAGAGCATTACCTTAAGCTGGCCGGTATTAGGCGGTATGGTAATGGTAAAATACATGGAATCACCATCATTAAGGGTATTGGTTGTGAAATTGTCATTATTTATTATCTGTAGTGACCGGTATAAATCCATTGACCCGAAGCCGTAGGTATAATCCGGGCCGGGATTGCCGAGATCCATAGCGCCATTAAGCAGAATGGCTTTAAGCACATCGGCGCCGGGCTGGGCAAAATAAATTTGTTTAAATCGTTGGGTAAGCGCGGCAAGTCCCCCGGCTACCTGAGGAGATGCCATGCTTGTTCCTGCACTCCAGGCATAACTGTTTCCGGGAGCGCACGAATAAGTACCAAGGCCTACGGCCACAATCTCCGGTTTTAACCGTCCATCTTTTACCGGACCTCGCGATTCATCACTGGCATCGGCAAGGTAATCGGTTATACTGCCCACCACGATATTGTTTTTGGCGGGCTGATAACCACCACCTACAGTAGCAAAACCCTGCAGGTAGGGTGAACAAGTCAGGTGCCCGTCATTTCCTGAGGCGAAAACATGCTGCACATTGGGAAACTCAATTGATAGCGTATCCAGGAAATGTGAATAAATATCATAAGTTCCGGCATAGCTGCAATCACCTTCTATTATGGTATAGGAATTATTGGCAATGGTCATGTTGTAATCATTATACATGGCTCCGGTAGCTGGTAAAATATTGTCGAAAAGATGGTCTACCAGGGCAACATGGGGTGTAAGTGTATAGGCAAAAGGATCAAGGATACCGGCAGCCCCTACAATGCCATTCACGATTTGCCCGTGGAGTGAAGCCGTGCCAGGATTGAAATTGGTAATCCTTTCCGAAAGGTCAATGTGAAAAATACCCGAAGAATTGTCTCCCACGCCTACAGTTACCCCATCGCCATTAAGGCCATAACCCCCATATTGGGTAGGGTCTGCGGCGAGGTTGCTTTTTACCACCGGCATAGATTGGTTGTCAAGCGCTACAATGGGCGAAATGGGGCTGATGTATTGCACCCCATACCATTGGGCCATAGAGCGGACTTTCGAAGCATTGATTACCACTTTATAAGAACCATATTTTTCCATCGGGCCGGGATTTACCTGTCCTCCCAAAATAGAAACAAATTGCCGCGCAGCAATATTGTCAATGCCTGGAAAAAAAGAAACAAGGACTTCAACCAGTCCTTTTTCATTGCTTATTTTCTTCCAGAGAAAATCATCAGCTTTCCATTCTGGTTTCATGTCAATAAAACTATGTATGGGCAAAGCCAGTATTTTTTGGGCATCCAATGGAAACCTTACAAATGCGGTAAACGTATTTTCAGGAAGGTAGTCATACAGGGTTATTCCTTCCTGTTTTAAGGTTTCACGTTCAGCCTTGGTGGGCAGGCTGTTGAAATGGATCATTACCAATACGGGTTCCTTTCCCTGTTGGGCCTTCAATTTTGCTGCCAGCCATTGGTTGGCATTGGCTGTAGGTTCTATGGTGCCGCTTTTCAGTTTTACAGTATGCCCCGGCCCCTGGGCCAAAACCATCCCTGCCAGTAAATAGAAGAAAATATGGAAAAGGAGTAATGCTCTTATCATAGTATAAATATAACGCAGTGGAACAAATAATGTTGTTAATTGCATCAAGTGCAAGATAGGAACCTTGGGTGAATAAGAATTAACAACTTTAAACTTTGCCAAAGCTTATCCGACATATAGAAAACCAAATTCCAAACTCATCCAAAATCATTCTCGTTTTTAACAGCCTTTCCCGATTTTTCTTAGGGGACAGGCTGTTAAAAACGAGGACGAGCTGGTCTCCATTGAAACAGCACCATGCCCATTTTTTTATGGCTTCTCATGACACTCAATGCCAACCTGCGTTAGGCCTCACCCCCGGCCCCTCTCCAAAAAAGAGGGGTGCGTCATTTTCGCTATATGTTTCCGGTTATCCTCGACCAAAGGCCAACACATGGGCCCGCCCCAACAACCTGCATCCGGTTTTTGTCTGAATCGGTATTTACATGATTGGCAGAATTTACAGACAAGTCCTGAAAGTCAAAATCCCACAGCCGGAGGCTACGCCCCCGGAAAATTGAGAACCCCCACCCGCAGCGCTCCGTAGGTGGGCAACTGGCGTCCTTATTTGCGCTAAATGAATGAGCCGTTTCGGTAATCAGAATAGAGGACTTTGTTCTGTTATAAGGCTGGGTCAATATTATTCCCTGGCTAAGACCGGGTTATTTGCTTAAATGAGGGTTTCCTGCGGAAGACCTTTGCCAAAGACGAAAATACTGGTTGTAGGGGCAACCCTTGCGGTTGCCCTGGGAAATGATGGTTAAAGCGGCAGATTATCAATTAATTTATTCCATCATTTATTGCTATCCTCGACCAGGGCGACCTCAAGGGTCGCCGCTACCCCCTAAATTCTTAATTAACTTATCGGCCGTTAAACTATGATTCCCAACACCGTATAACCCCAAAAGGCTTTAACCCGACCTAAGCTGACCTTCCTCCCGGAGACCCGTTTCTATGATAATCACCCGGTCTATTACCCTAACAAGCTTTGACCCTGCCATAACCTAAGCACCGCTTCACCTTATTGCCCCCACATAATAATCCAGGATCTTTTTCTGGAGCATCATATTTATGGACGCCTGAATTTTGTTTTGTTCTGCCTGCAGCAATACCAACTGTGCATTTGATTCGGTAATGAAATCGGTTGCGCCTTCTTTATATTGGCCGTTTACGGCCTCATAAGCCTTTCGGGCAGCAAAAAGCCCTTTGCCCACTGTTTCCATTTGCTGCACGGCATTGGTATAATCATTATAGGCCTGCTTTATACTGGCTACAATGTTTATCCGGGTATCCTGCAGGTCTATCCGGGCATTGTCGGCATTGATGCGGGCGGCTGCTACATTCGATTTGGTATAATACCTGTCAAACAGGTTCCAGGAGGCATTGATGGCGCCAAGCCCATAGGTATATTTATAGAGCTGGGTTGGTATGGCTTCCTGGCCGGTTGTATTTTCGGTTACCCCGTTTACTCCCAGGGCATTGAACCATGCCCCGTTATTATAAACACCCAATGACATATTCACCGAAGGCATATAGCCGCTGCGGAGTTTCTTGATGTTCCAGTCAGCAAATTGGGTATTGAGTAAGGCTGACTTATAATCAACCCGGTCTTGCAGGGCCTGGTTTACGAGCGCATCCCTATTGCCATAAATGGCGGCTGATTGGCCGTCGTCAACGGGTATTTCAGCAAGTTCATAGTTTTCGGTTGAATCAATCCTCAATTTTTGCATCAGGATTATTTTATCATTCTGCAACCTGCTTACTGCATTGATCAATACAAGTTTGTCATTGCTGGTTTGAGCCTGCTGCTGGTAAAGGTCGGTACCCGGTTTGCGGCCCACTTCGGTAAGCATGGTTAGCTGGTCTTCCCTTTTCAGCGAGGTATTCAGGTTGGCGCTGTCCAGGGCCACAATCTTTTTATCAAGGATCACCTGCAGGTAAGACTGGGTAATATCCAGTAATATCTGCTGTTTGGCCCTTTCCAGGGTCAGATCAGCCATTTCCTTATTGAGTTTTGAGGCTTTCCAGGTTGAATAATTATAATAACCGGTAAAAAGGTTGAGGCTGCTGGTGAGCTGGTAATTATACTGGCTTCGGTTCACATATGCAAGTTCAGGCCCGGCTGATGAATAAAAATTGTTGCCCTTGTCATAGTTATACCCGCCCCCTGCAACCAGATTAGGCAAATATTGCCCATAAGCTGCCAATACCTGGCTGCCGGCCAGGGCTATATTGTTATTCCCTTTCAATACCGCGGTTGATTTTTCAAGCGCTATATTGATGCAATCTTTCAGGTCCAGTATTTTAACTACCTGCTGGGCTGTTGCAATATGCAAGCTCATTAATAGGACCAATGAAGCAGGAATGCTTTTATTTTTCATGTTTTGTTTTTTACTTTTCTCTAACTTTTGGCAAAATACCCGGAATCCAATATCACTTAAATCCTTCTAAATAGAACATTGTTCATCAAATCATTAATATTGAATCCTGACCCTTTGGCCTTCGGGAAGTTCCGGACTCACATTTATCCCCACCAGGTCGCCGGTTTTGATGCCGCTTGTCACGGCCACTTTTATTCCATTATTGTTATCCACAATTATGGGCTGATAATGGATGGCGCTGTCAATGATCAGGGGTGCAAAATATTTACCACCCCTGATCACCAGCGCTTCAGAGGGAATGGTCAGGTTTTTCTGTTCTGGCGCCTGGAAGGTTACCTGCAGGTAGCTGCCCGGTATTATGCCTTCTTTGGTATTGTCAATATCTATCTCGGCAAGCATCATCCTGGTTTTAGGGTCCAGTTCGCCTGCTATCCGGGTCACACTTGCCGGTATTTTTAGTTCCGGTTTTTCAGTCATGGTAATAGTAACCGGGTAGCCATTGCGCAGGAACGCCGCATCAGATTGCGATACATAAACATAAATGCGTATTTTATCAAGTTGGGACAGGGTTACTACAGGTTGTGCGCTGGTTTGTGAACCGGTGGCATTCTGCACCAAAGCCCCGGGATCGGCAAAGCGGGCAGTAACCGTTCCTGCAAATGGTGCAGTAATGTTTTTATAGGACATTTGTTCTTTCAGCGACTGCACCTGGGCCGCTGCCATTTCAACTGCGGTTTCTGAGGTTTCCGCATCTTCTTTTGAGATATAATCCTTCACTACCAGCGCCTGGTCGCGTTTGGCTATTTTCTTTTTGTTTTCAAGGTCGGCTACCGCAGCCCTGTAGGCCTGGTCTATTTCGGGTGAAACAATGGTCGCCAGCAGCTGGCCTTGTTTCACCCTGTCGCCCTTGTCAACAAATATTTTATTCATATACCCGCTGGTCTTGGCATAAAGTGTTACCGTCTGGTAGGGCCTGGTTTCGCCAATGAGCAGCAATCCTTTGTCGGCTGATGACAAACCGGCTTTTATAACCTTTACCGTTGGCCCTTCTTTTAATTCGGTAATCCTGCCTTGAGTGTCCTTTGCCAATAGGCTTTTCTGCCTGGAAACCATCATAAGCAAACCGATAGCAGCAGCAACAATGATCAATCCGCCGCCAATCCATATCCTTAATGAACTTTTTTTAGTTTCTTTATTCATATGTTTGTTTTTTTTAGTCGTGAGTTTTTTTTAGTAGAAAGTAGAAAGTAGAAAGTAGAAAGTAGAATGATTTTGGTTGTTAAACTTTAAGCCTTATGCATTAATCATTATGCATTAATCATTATCTATTAAACATTGACCACTGGGGTTAACACCGTGTGTTCTCCCTGTACTTCGTCATAGCGCATGGTTTCCAGAGCGAATTGTTCATCAAGTTTATTGCGCGATGGCGGGGCTATTCTTAAGAGGGAATAGATCACCGGCACTATAAACAGGGTAACCACCGTAGCCACAATAAGTCCGCCCATTACAGCCCTGCCAAGCGGGGCATTCTGTCCGCCGCCTGCACCTGTGCCGAGTGCCATGGGAATCATTCCCAGTACCATTGCCAGTGCAGTCATCAGCACAGGGCGTAACCGGGTTTTTCCCGCCTCAAGGGCTGCTTCAATCGGGTTCAGCCCCCTTTCAACCCTCACCTCATTGGCAAAACTTACCAATAAGATGGAATTGGATACCGCTATTCCCACGGCAACTATTGAACCCATCAGAGATACTGTGTTGATGGTAGTTCCGGTAAGGGCCAGCATCCATAATATGCCTACGAAGGCGCCGGGAACTGCAAAAAGGATAATGAAAGGGTCAATCCATGTCTGGAACAAGATGACCATAAGCAGGTAAACCAGGACTACTGAAATGATAAGCCCCAGTCCCAGGGTTTTGAAAGTGGAACCCATTACCTCTGGTTGGCCTCTTAGGTAAATATGCATACCTAAAGGCAATTGCCCCAGCTCAGTTATTTTCTTTTCTATATCATTGGCTACTGAGCCCATATCTCGGCCATCTACATTGGCGGTAACATCCATTATCCGCTGCACTGTATAGTGGCTTATCACATCATACTGGTTCTCATAATTCACTGTTGCCAGGTTGCCAAGTGTCTGGGTCTCGGCCATAGGCATATCAGAAAGGGTGGCAGTCCCTGGCAAAGGTTGACTGGGGGTAACGGGCGTATTCAATACGCTGCTCATGGAATTGAGTTCCTGGTAAGGAACTTTTACCGCTACATTGTAATTCACATTATTTACCGGATTGATGTAAAATGAGGGAGCCACAGTGGCGTTTGATGTAAGGGCCACAAGCATGGAGTTGGCCACGTCTTTCTGCGATAGACCCATTTCCTGGGCGCGTTGGCGGTCCACTTTAAATTTAAAAGTTGGGTAGTCCAGTATTTGCTTAATATTTACATCGGCTGTGCCTGGAATGGTGCGCAGGGCTTGTTTCAGTTTTATGGCATATTTGTAGGAAGTATCGTAATTATTATTCATAATCTGGATATCAATAGGCGCTGAAACGCCAAAATTGAGTACCTGGCTCACGATATCCGCCGACTGGAAATAAACAGCGCAGCCCGGAAAAGAATCATTGAGTTCCTTTCTTATCTGCCTCACATAATCTTTGGTAGGCCTGTGGTCTTTATTAAGCGAAATAAGTATATCTGCATCCATGCTGCTGGTATTATCCGTTTGCACAAAGGCCAGGTTATAAAAGAGTGGCACCCCTATCATGTCATTTACAGCGCCCAGGTCTTTTTTGCCTATTATCTTTTGTATCAATCCTTCTGCTGAGTCCACCAGTCTTTCAGTTTCTTCTATCCTGGAGCCAACAGGCGCGCGGAAGTGGATCTTCATCATCCCGGTATCGGTATTTGGAAAGAAATCTGTGCCAATCACTTTAACCAGGAAAACAGAAATAACCATAAAGCAAAGGGAAATGAGGAGCACCGCTTTCCTGTTTTTCAGGAAACTGTGCAGGAGCCGGCCGTAACGGTCCCTGAAATTGTCAAATCTCCGGTCACGCTCCTGGTTAAATTTAAAGGAGAACATTTTGAACCGGCTGCCATTTACAGGGGCTTCGGTACCATGGTGTTCACTTGCCATCAGCATCCTGGCCAGGACCGGAACCAGGGTCCTTGAAAGAATGTAGGAAGCCATCATGGAAATAACCACGGAAAGCGCCATTGCCTGGAACAGGTATTTGGAAGGCCCGGTAAGCAATACTACCGGGAAAAACACAATACATATGGCAAGGGTAGCCATAAGCGCCGGAACGGCTATCTGCTGGGCGCCGTCAAGAATGGCAATAGTGAGCGGTTTGCCCAGACCACGGTTTCGGTGGATATTTTCAACTTCCACAGTTGCATCATCTACCAGCATACCAATGGCCAATGAAAGACCGCCGAGAGTCATGATATTGAGCGAATTGCCGGTAAGTTTTAAAAAAATGATACCTACCAGAATTGACAAAGGAATTGATGTGCAGACAATGACCATACTGCGCCAGCTTCCGAGGAAAAACATGATCATGAGCGAAACCAGCGTAGCGCCTATTACAGCCTCATGCAGAACACTTTCAATGGAATTTTCTACGAAAACCGATTGGTCGAAATCCACTTTCAGGTCCAGCCCATTAGGAGCAGTTTCCTTGATTACCGGTATCATTTCTTTGGCGGCTTCCACCACCATAAGCGTAGATGCATTTGATTTTTTAAGGATACAGAGGTAGGCAGCGCGTTTCCGGTCCACTCGCACTACATTGGTCTGGTCAGCATATCCATCGGCTATTTTGGCTACCTGCCCCAATAGTACGACTTGTCCGTTGACCCATTTCACAGGAATTTTTTCAAACTCTTTTACCGCGTCCGGGCTTGAATTCAGTTGCACATTATATTCCCTGGTGCCTATCCTGGCGGTACCTGCGGGAATGATGAGGTTTGAATTCTGCAAGGCATTAAGGAGGTCAACAGGTGATAATCCGTTGGCCTGCATAGCCTTGGGGTCTGCGTCAACAACTATCTCGCGTTGCTTGCCACCAAATGGGGCAGGAGTTGACAAGCCAGGTATGGTAAATAAGCGAAGCCTGATAAAATTGAGCGCATAGTCAAAAATTTTATCCTCACTCAGGGTTTTGCTTGTCATAGTGATCTGTGCCACGGGTACATTGGTGGCATTAAACTGAAGTATCACAGGTAATTGAATGCCAGGCGGCATACCATGAATTGAAGTACCTGCAACCGCCGACATCTGGGCTATTGCCGCCCCGATATCGGAGCCTTTTTCGAAATAAACCCTCAGTATGCCTATACCCGGTTGAGATTGTGATTCTATACGCTCAACCCCATTTACCGATGAAGAAATACCACGCTCACTAAGATAAGTCACTTTCTTTTCCATCTCCGCTGCCGACAACCCAGGGTATGTCCAGATCACAGAAACAACAGGAATATCTATCACTGGGAATATATCCACCATCATAGACCTTATGGCCATGATACCCATCATGAGTATAAGGAAGGCCATAACGCCTATGGTATAAGGCCGCCTTAACGCAAATCTTACTATCCACATAAATATTTAGAATTGAAATTGAATTTACAGTCTGCTGAAACGCAAACCCGCCATGCAGGAATAACAAAGACGCGGGAATTGCAATAAATAAAGGAAACCGCAGCAGGAAGCCCTGAATGCAATCATTAATAAAATCAATAAAAATCAGACTTGTAATCGGCGTATCCTCAGGTACAGAGGTATGGACATGACTATCCCATTAGTTTCAGGGAAAGCAATGGATATTTTATTCGCAGATGGGTAAAAAGTATCGCTGGTAAAGGAATTGCAGGTGGAAACTAAACAAAGGTTGAATCCGGGAATTTCTGATGGGCCATGAATGAATGATAAAAGCGATGCCTGGGTTTGGTCATTCCTTTCAGCAATGGTGCAATCTTTTACATCATGGGTAGAAAAATGCTGGCCAGAGGTATTTTCAACCAGGGGCTTTTGCTTATATAATTGCAGCCTGATGTATTTTTTTACCGGGCTTGAACAGAAAACTACAAAGAATACCCCCATGCCCATCCAGAAAGTACGGGAAAAGAGTGAATGTCTTTGATTCAGTTTGTTCATATGGCCTTTGCGAGGCACAAAGCTATTATTATTAATTCTTAAATCAGGTTCCCGACCTTAAAATGTTCTTAAGAAAGCCTTAAAATTGGGGTGTGTGATAAAGTATATCTATGGAGTGTTATGTGAAGTTTATAATATAAAAGCGATTTTCATTCGGTATGTAAGTGTTATAGTTGGGAATTTTATGCATGTAGCAAATTGCTGAATTTTTTCAGAAAGTCCTAAATTGAATTTAAAACATCTATTGTTGCGGAGGTTTGCTCAAGGCCTGCCTCAGCAATTGCTCATAATGTTTTGACTGCGCTGAATCACCCATTATCCTGTAAATATTGGTGAGCGACTGGTAAACATTCGGTGGTTGTTCGGGATTGATGCGCATTGCCATTTTATAATAACTGATGGCCTGGGGCAGGTTGCCGCTATTGCCATAGGCCGCTGCAAGGTTGGCTATTGCCTCGGTATGGGAGGAATCCCGTGCTACTGTTTTTGATAAAATATCAATTGCGTCTTTATACTGATTGTGTCTCAGGTAGATGGCGCCAACGTTATTGTTGGCTTCCCTGTTAATAGGGTCGTATTGCAGGGTTGTTTTATAGGCGGCTAAGGCGGAGTCGTCATGATTGCCCATAAAATCGTTGGCATAACCTTTCAGTAAATATACTTCGGCATTACCCGGCAAAATGGCTATGCTGTTGTTGAAATGCTGGATGGCTTTGTCGTATAACTCCTTTTTCTTTACAGGGTCTTTTTCGGCGCTTATCATTTTGGTATAGGCCACTGCAAGGAGGTTATTAGCCCGCCAACTGTCGGGTGCAGTGGTTATGCCGCTTTCATAAAGGGCGAGGTTGCTTTTCCAGTCATCATTCCGGGCAATGGTCTTCATGCTGTATAACAAGGCAACCGGGATAATCACATAAAATACCTTGGCCGAATTGCGGAAATCCATATTTACGAGGTCAATTTTAAAAAGCCGGGCCAGCAAAAAGAATACCGCAATGCAAAATCCCAGTGAAGCCGAATAAACAAACCTTTCGGCCATTGTAGCGCCTATGATCACAAAAAGGTTGGACGTGAGCGCTACTGAACCCAGGTAAAATAAAATGCTGTAGGAAAATATGCTCTTACTTTTCAAGCCCTTATAGGCCACAACAAGCAGTGCAATGATTAATGCAAGTGCAGCCAGCGCTTTGATATTGGTGAAACCAATAATGGGTATCTGGTTGTAGGAATAATCGTAGGAAAGGGGGTGGGGGATAATGAGCAGCACTACATATTTAAGCTGAATATAGAGTAAGGTAGCCAGGCGCATGGAATACTCAGTTGCAGCCATAAGGGCATTATTATTAGTACCAATCACTACTTTTTGGCCATCCGATTCTATAAAACTGGCGCGCATGACCATATAAATTACGGAAACAAGGAGGTATGGGGCGCAGGCGGTAAGGATTTTTTTCAGGTTGGCATCCCTGAAAAAATAGATGGTCAGCGGAACAATGCCCACAAAGGTAATCGGTGTTTCCTTCGACATGAGGGCAAGAAAAAACCAGATGCCAGAAAATATCAGGTACTTGGTTTTGCCGGTATCAATAAATTTTATGCTTTGCAGGGTGCAGACAGCAGTTAAAAGCAGGGCAAGCAATTCGTCGCGGCTTTTTATACTTGCTACCACCTCGGTATGAATGGGGTGCAATACAAAAAGCAGCATAATACAAAACGGTACATAAACCGAATACCCGCCGAAAAGCCTTCGCAAAAGGAGGAAGAGGGCCAGTATCTGCAAGCTGAAAATGAGGAGGTTAACCAGGTGGCTAACCTTAGGATTAAAACCGAAAATTTCTTTTTCGACCGCGAAGCTGGTCAACAACAGAGGCCGGTAAGAAGCATCATGGTTTTTAAAAACGCCGAAATAAGCCGCATGGGTAAAAAACTCGGGAATAGCAGAAACGCCTTTTTTTAGCATAGGATTGTCTTTGGTGAAAAAAGGATCATCGAGGGTATAATCGTAATTGATGGTAGGGGCATTGATCAGGAAACCCAGGGCAATTAATAGGACAATAAACCAATATTCAGGGATGGTTTTTGAGGCAGATTGTGTGGTAGGGATGTTTTTACTGGAAATAGTGTTTCCTGTCCCGGTTTGTCCCGGGGTTGGGGCTTTGGCCTTAGGTGGGTTAGCTTTGGGTGTTTGTTTTTGCTTAGCCATATTTTATGCTTTGTACCTTAAAGACAGCAAAGTAAAAATAAAATCAGTAAAGACAAAACGGGTGGGTTATTTAAGTGCCTGTCTATATTAGTTAAAGCTATGAATAGGGAATCCGGTTTTTGTTTGCAGGTAACTTTAAGAGAATATTGTATTTGCTCAAATCCAGGGAAGAAACCTTGAATTTGAAAGGATTTCAAAATTCCAAAATTTGTTTTCGAGAAATAGGTAACCTTGTTCACCCAATGTTCGGGGTATCAGCGAAAATAGCATCATTATTTTTTGCCTTTGATTTTTGAGAGTATACGAACATGGCCCTAAAGGGAGACCATGACTAAATCATTTTATTATTCATTACCAGACGCTAACAATTTTTTTTGTTTCTTTACCCTTACTTTAAAGCGGATTCATTCAGGCACATTTGGTTCCGGGGTGTTCAAAATTATCTGACTGGTCTTCGGATGTTTTATCCAGGCACTTGAAATCCTTCTCTATAAGCAAGAACAACTGTTTACCATTGCCCAGATCCATATTATGCTCAAAACCTATGATGTCTGTTGATACCCATTCACGCGTAATGTGTTCAGGCACAATTACAATCATGGTTCCTGAAGTAAATTCTGCGCTTAGCTCACCTGGTCCCGGAACATTTTTGAGCACATATTTAAACTCGGAGTGGCCAAATTCTGTTTTCTCTTCAAGCAAACCTGCTTCACCAAATCGGGCTACCTCAGTTCTTGTAAGCCTTATCCGGATTGAATTTCCTTTTATCCTGATCTTCATGCCGCTAAATTAATACTCTTTCGGCACCTGAGTAAATATTGAATCGTTCACCTCTTAAAAAACCAATTAATGTCATGCCCCATTCTTCGGCAACCTCAGCTGCAAGGCTTGATGGAGCCCCGACAGCGGCCACAATTTTGATACCAGCCATAACTGCTTTCTGTACCAGTTCGAAACTTGCCCGGCCACTAAGGAGCAAGATGTAATTTTCGAGCGGTAAGAGGCCCATTTCAAGCGCAGCGCCCACAAGTTTATCAAGGGCATTGTGCCTTCCCACGTCTTCGCGCATGATTTTCAGATTGCCATCCATGTCAAACAGGCCGCAGGCATGTAAACCGCCGGTATTTTCAAAAACCGCCTGTTGTGTCCGCAGCAAACCCGGAAGCCCGTATAGAAGCCCCGCAGAAATGCGCAACTTATCAAAAGATTCAGGGATATTGCAGGCAGTCCTAACCGCCTCAATGGATGCCTTGCCGCATACCCCGCAACTTGAAGTGGTATAAAAATTACGTTCCAGCTTAGCGATATTAAGGTCAACTTTTTCATGGAGCGAAACGCAAACTATGTTTTCATTACCCTTGCCGACTGATTTTATAGAAACAATTTCCCCAAATAATTTTATGATGCCCTCGGTAAACAAAAAACCCGCCGCCAGTTCAAAGTCATTACC
>Ga0364867_10489_pt1 | contig 20966 bp, 21 predicted proteins | sample ExccelAu500001D4_3_FD_206915 | JGI IMG/M metagenome (GOLD analysis project Ga0364867, IMG submission 206915) | Enriched cells from Trout Bog Lake Hypolimnion, Wisconsin, USA - BchlTB.Aug13.5000.01.D4 | ecosystem: Environmental > Aquatic > Freshwater > Lake > Hypolimnion/Profundal zone | place...
ACGCGTTCTGCTTGAGTAATTCCTCGTATTTCAGGTATTTCATGAGGTTGCATCCTGCATCCCGGTTGCTTTAGCGATCATATATGCTACCTCAAACGGTGTATGGGCATCTGTAGCACAAAGATTATAAACTCCTCTTACCGGATTAGCCGGATTGTTCGTTTCAGTTAACATTGCATCGAGGGATTGAGCTACAACAAAGTCTGGAAGTGGAGCAATCAACTGATCATATACGCGAGTAAATGGTTCACCTTTTCTCAGTTGCTCTAGTGTGACGGGATAAATACCCTCTATCTTGTCCTTGTGCAGAGTTAAATTATCTGGTGGGTATGGGATATTTGATTCTTTATATCTTCCGCTTGCACCGTCGGGATGATTCAGATAAACACCTTCTGTTGATATGTGTAAGAAAGGTATACCAGTCGTTTTGCAAGCTTTTGCCAGTACACCCGGTTGCTAATGCATTTAATTGATAGACAGATCCATCCAGGTCACCTTCTTGCTCTTCTCTATGATTAATTGAAGTAGCCGCAGAAGAATTCACAAGTGCTGTTACGCGCCGTTATCTTTGAGCATACGAACAACGCCATCAAGCCTGGTGAGGTCTGTAAGGTCAACTCCTGGCATTTCTTGTCCGGAAACTATGCTTTGATTCCTGCCTAAAGTACTAACTGCGATACCCTTATTTTCTAGCCGTGTTTTTAAAGCACTACCTGCTAATCCGGTTGCTCCAAATATTGCAACATGTGGAGTTTGGGAAGCATGTTCTCTTGAATCTGGTAAATCATTTTTTCCTGGTTCTGCGTTAGTTATAAAATTTTACCCCCGTATGATATTACAGGACGTAAATATATAAGAAGTCAAATGCTTACTCCCACTTAAACGTCTTTGCAGCCAGGAAGTACATGACGGCTCCCCAAAGGATAAGGCCGAGCATATATGGGATGGTTTGTTCGATATTTCCTCCTTCTGTTGTAATTTTTCTTACCGCTTCATTGAAAAATGAAAGAGGTAAAATATTCGCAAGTGGCTGGAGCCAGTTCGGTAATTCATTGGTCGGGAAAAAAGTTCCGGAAAGCAAAAATTGCGGCAGAGTTACCAGATTGACCAGCGGTCCTGCTGCATTTTCATCATTAACAAGACCTGCCATAAAGTAACCAAATCCCAAAAATGCAATAAGCGCAATGACTGAAAGGATAAGCAGTTCAACAAAGGTAATCCATCCTTGCGGCAGATAAAATTTAAATGCAACAATTCCCAGGAAAAGAATGATAAGTGTTTGCAAAACTGCCATAATAAGACGACTTCCCCCCTGGGCAAGAAGAATCGTAATAGCACGAGTTGGCGTTGCGAACATCCGTTTTAAGACAAGTGCTTTTTTAAGATAAATCAACCCAAAAACCGTCCCGAAAATCGCTGTTGAAAGAAGAGCAAAACCGATCTGTCCTGGCAGTGCGAAATCGATGTAGCGGATTTCCCGTCCGGAAAGTTGTTTCTGAGCAATCGTAATTGGAGGATTTATTACGCCTGCATCATGAAGATTCGTCTCATCAACAATTCCATTTATAAGTGCGGTAACACCGCTGGCTTCGGTTGGATTGGCAACCGACGTAATGATGGTAACTTGATAATGCGATATGTTGTCTGAGGTTTGAGTTGTCGATACAATCCCGGATAGTTTTCCTTGTTTCATAGCAGTTTCAAGTTGGGATTCAGGCGCAATTTGCGTTGCCACAAATTTTTCCTGTTTTATGGTTTTGATTATTGGATTATTAAGATTGGTATCTGAAGGCAAACCTATTGTTAGCGTTTGTGTTGAGTTACCAATCAATCCAAAGATACTAATGAAAACAACCGGAAAAAGGAAGCCGAATGCAAACGTTCCTGCGTTTCGTGTCTGTGCCAGGAAAAAATACTTCATCATGACAAAAAATGCGCGTATTTGGTGTGGCTTACTGTAATGTTTTTTCATAAGTTTTTGTTTCGATGCCTTAAAATAATTTTATCCTTCTCTCAATTGTCTTCCGGTTAAATTCAAAAATACGTCTTCCAGATTGGCTGGTTCGGGTTTGATCTCTTTTTTGAATCCTGAATCCAGCAGGTCCTTGATAAATAATTTTGGTGTTCCGATTTTGAGAATTTTACCATGATCCATAATTGCAAGCCTATTACAAAGTTGCTCTGCTTCATCCATGTAATGAGTTGTCATAACGATAGTAACTCCGGATTTATTAATTTTTTTTACCATTTCCCATAAATGAATTCTTGCCTGAGGATCAAGTCCTGTTGTGGGCTCATCAAGAAAGATAACATTTGGTTTATTAATAAGAGTCGATGCAATGGAAAAACGTTGTTGTTGGCCTCCGGAGAGTTGTTTTACATAATTTTTTGCTTTATCTTCAAGCTCTACTTCTTTAAGCATTTCCAAAGGATTAATCCTGACATCATACATTGCCGCGAACATATCCAGGAGTTCGATCAAACTAAGTTCCGGATAAAAAGCCGATGCTTGCAGTTGAACTCCTATCCTGCGTTTTACTTCCCGGGAATGTTTGGTAACATCAAATCCGTCAATGATAACTTTTCCGCTTGTCAGCTGTTTGAGAGTTTCCATTATTTCAAGTGTGGTGGTCTTCCCTGCTCCATTGGGACCAAGAATACCAAAAATTTCACCTTGTTTGACTTCAAATGAGATGTCATCAACAGCAACGAAGTCTTTATATTTTTTAACGAGGTTTTTAACGGTTATAATGTCGGACATAAGAATCTATTTTAGCATGCTTTATGCTCAATGTCATGTTTTTGCTATTTTTTTAGCTTTACTTTTAATATAGTTTTGACATTTGAGATGTCTAAGGAGATTATTATTTCATCGGAGCTGCCAACTGGAAATAGTTGCCATCGGAATCTGCAAATGTAGCAAGTGACATTTCTCCGCCTTTGCCACTTGGATCATAAGGCTCTTTAATAACTTTTGCGTCTAGTCTTTTGATTCTTTCAAATTCTCCTTTGACATCTTCCGTTTCAAAATTAAAGATAACTCTTTCAGGAGTTTTATTTTCTCCATGAATTTTGTCATGAGGTCCAATGACAAACATGCCTTGCCCTAACTGAAAGCCACTGTACCCGCCATCTTCAAATGCAGGAGTTGTATCAAAAACTTTTTTATAAAATTCTGCGAGTTCTTTAGGATTTTCGGAAAAAAGAAGAACTGAGTTAAACTTTAGCATATGGTATTTATACCATAAATAAACTGCAGCAGCAGTATGAATCGGGTAAGAAGTTTCTTATTTATTTTTTCTTTGATTCGAGGAATTTTTTCCCGTGGCCAACTTCAGTGTTAATTGGGATATTTTCTTTACAAAGTGGACATTCATCAGCTTCATATGAAGGTATTTCAATAACTGCTAATGATGTGAATGGTGCACCAACTGTTTCGGAAGTTACTAATTTAGGATCTCTGTTGACCATAACACATACTCCGACTATAGTGCCTCCGATTTTTTTAACGCTATCAACGACTTTTTTGACGGATCCCCCGGTGGTCGTTAAGTCTTCAATAACAAGAACGTTTTTACCGATAATCAACTTGTCGTAGCCTCTTGTAAAAATTTGATCCTTCTCAGGCGTTTTTTCTGTATAAATACCAAGAATTTCTCTTTTTTTTAGTTTTGTCAGATGATATGCTGTCCATGTTGAAAGAATAATACCACCAAGTGCAGGAGCAGCAACAACATCTATAGCAAGATCTTTATTCTTTTGTGCAAAAAGCTCTCCCATGCGTGAGGTTTCCAAAACATGAGGATAAAGTGCATCTTTATTAATGTATCCAGGCATATGTCTTCCTGAAGTACCGACAAAATGACTGTCTATCAGTAGAGCGTTTGTTTGTTTTAGTAGCTTTATTACTTCATCATTCATTGTTAATACTATATATATAATACTACAAAGTAATATAAAAGTTTGTTCTGTGGAGAACATTATTATCTGCGATAGCGATTTATTTCATCTCTCAATTTTTTTGTTTCCCCCTTTGCCTTTTCGGCGAAATCACTATCATTTGATGCAAAGATGATACTTCGTGATGCATTAATTATCAACCCGGCATTTTGGGAATTAAGTCCTGCTTTAACAAACGATCCGACATCTCCGCCTTGGGATCCAACGCCGGGGACAAGAAATGTCATATCTCCCACGATTTTTCGAATATCGGTTAGTTGTTGGGGAAATGTTGCTCCCATAAACATCATTGTATTGGGATTATCTCCATATTGTTTTACCAGTTCTTCTGCCACGAGTTCATAGAGAGGCTTTCCGTTTATTTCCAATTCCTGGAATTCTTTTGCTCCCGGGTTGGATGAATGACAGCCGATAATAATACCCTTCTTTGTATATGTAAAAAAGCAACTGAGGGATTCAATTCCCATGTATGGCATCACAGTGATTGCGTCAGCTTTAAAATAATCGAATACATATTTTGCATACCCCTGGTTGGTATTGCCAATATCCCCCCTCTTTGCGTCGATAATGACTGGAATTTCAGGATAGATACCTCCTATGTAGTCGCAGGTCATTTTTAATTCTTTTACCCCGGCATCACCTCGTGCCTCATAAAAAGCAGGATTTGGTTTATAACAACAGACGAGATCATGCGTTGCGTCAATAAGAGCTTTGTTAAATGTAAATTGAGGATTTTCATGCTGTTTAACTATTGCCGGGAGTTTATCACTATCACTGTCCAGCCCTACGCAGACGAGTGAGTTATTTTTATTAACAATAGTATTTAGTTTGTCGTGAAAGTCCATACTAATTTTTTGTATTTCTTTCTTTTTCGATTGCTTGTTGTTGTTCGGGTTTTAAACTTGACCAGACAATATCAAGTAATTCTTTCCGGGTTATAATGTAATGCATTTTGTAGGTAGTTTTTTTTATTTCTCTAATAAAGCCGACAAAAATGTGAATATCTTCTACTTTGGGAAATGTTTCTTTTACCAAATCCCCTACTCTTTTGGCAGTACCATCAGATCCTGTTGCAACATCATCAGGAATTGCAACAGGCAGATCCCATTCAGGATCACCTGTCATTTGCCGTTTTGGCCCTTTTTCGACTGTAACCAAAGCATCTGATTTGTAAATAATTTGTGGCTTATTAAGATTATATGCAACAGATCCGACCATCTGTGCGCTGATTTTTGAATCAACGTTGCAGAGGATAAAGTTTTTATTTTTATATGTTTCGTCCAACAAATATTGGATTGTATCAATAAATGTTTTATATCCTTTTGGTGAGGTCGCAAGTTTGCTGTGATCTAAAAACATATATGATTTTTTGCCGCTTCTCAAAGTAAAGGGTTCTTCCTTAATTGATTTGACAAGAATTGCTTTTGTTTCGAGTAAGCCTTTGACGTAATTTTGTTTGAGTGTCTGAAAAGTCATTGATAGCTTTCTCTTCGATGTTTTATTCGAAGTATGATAATAGTTTTACTATCAAGATCAAAAATAATTCGATAGTCCCCTACTCGCCAGTGATATGATCCTATGGAAAAGTGTATCAGTTTTTTTGTATGAGCGATAGGGTTTGTCGAATATGTCTCAATTTTTTTCTTCAATCGTTTTTTGACGATGATATCCAGTTTTTTTATATCCGCGAAAGCAGTTTTGGTATAGAGGATTTTGTATGGCATTAGATCTCACCAAAAACCTGTTCATGAGTAAAATTTTTTCCCTCTTCATATTCTTTCCGTGCTTTTTTAATTGATTCTTTATACTCTTTACTTGCTAGAGCAAGCAAATCTTCAAATAGATCAATATTTACTATTGCGGAAGTCACTTTTTTCTTTTTTGATACAAGAAGATAATCTTTCTTATTCGTTACTTCTTTAAGACTATCCGCCAAATTATTTCTTAATACAGTGGTTGTTACAATATTCATGTCTTATTTGTACATTACACATGTACATTTGTCAAGAGTTCTCTTAATTCATCAATCGTTTTTACAATATGTGTTGGTTTACTATTTTGTATTTCTTTCTCTGAACCATATCCGTATAACACACCGATAGAATCAATTTCATTTGCTTGTGCGCCTATAATATCATGTTCTTTATCCCCTACCATAACAAAAGACGTTTTTGCATTTTCCGGATATAAAGAAAGCGCTTCCTTGACGAGTGATGGTTTATCTGCATTTGAAAGATCCAGTTTAGAACCGATAATAGCATCAAAATATTCCTTTAATTTTACATATTCCAAAACCTCTATCGCGCTCGGGGTGGCTTTTGAAGTGACGATTACAAGTTTTTTATTCTTTTTTTTGAGTTTTTCCAGAAGTTTGATAAGGCCTTCATATACAGAGATGCTATGTATTCCTTTTTTAGAAAGGTGTTCCCGGTAATATATAACTGCCTGCATTGATTTTTCATCACTAAAGTTATAAAACTTTTGAAAGGATTTGTTGAGTGGTGGACCGATAAAAGGAATAAGTGCATCAAGCTCTTCATTAATGTTGAATTTTGAAAGAGCGTATTGAACCGATGAGGTTATACTAATTTTTGGATCAATGAGTGTACCGTCAAGATCGAAGAAAATTATTTGGTAACCCATTAGTTATTTAAAAACATTAAGTAAATTCCAAGACAAGCAAGAACTATCCCGGTAACAAGATTCCATGTCAGTTTTTCATGCAATAAAATGACTCCTAAAATAGCAACAACAATTAGCGCGCCTGCTCTGACGATTGGCGCTACAACCGAGACACCTGGTCCTACAGAAAGCGTTTTAAAGAAGAATGTTGTGAAGAGAGATATACAAATTCCCCCGGCTATCACATATATCATCGTGTTACCATGTGGGACTTCTCTGCGGCTGAATAACATATATAAAACGATTGCCGTGATAAAAGCAGCAGTTTCGAAAACAAGATTGTCAAGAAAAGGATCTTTTACGGTTGAGCCGAATTTGCGGAAGAGATCTGAAAGTGACCCAAAGCCGATAGCTATGAGTGCATAAATAATCCAATTCATGTATTGATTATAGATCTTTTTTTATCTCTTGTGCCAGATATGGATTCCACATAGCCCCGGTTGCCGACATAACGACATCGGCTCCGGCTTTTTTATACTCGAAATAATCCTCAGGTGTTGTTACGCCACCTACACCGTCGATAGAGAAAGTGTAGCCTTTTTTATCGCGGATTTTTTTCAGTCTTTTTACCATGTCAATTCCTGCCCATTTAATCGGTGCACCACAAATACCTCCTGTTGCTCTCATTTTTCCCGGTAATGCCTGGTGACCATTTTTATCTACGATTATTCCTTGTAACGTATTAATTGCTGCTATGCCGTTTGCGTATTCATTTGCGATTTCTGCTATTTTTTCCAGTTGTTTGTCATCCTGGTAATAGCCCAGTTTTAAGATAAATGGTACAGTACCTGTAACTTTACGAATAGCTTTACAAATCTGCTTTGTCGTTTCGATATTGTAACAAACCAGTCCTTCAGCGCCGTTATTCGGACAGGATAAATCAGCCTCAACTATCTTTACACCGGTTTCAATAATTTGTTTGGCAACGATAGCCCAATCATCAATAAATTCGTTTTGTGTTTGATCAGGTCTAACTGTTCCAACGAAACTACCAACCATAATCTGACCTTTTCCAGCGTAAGAAAAAGCTTTTTTCATATCTTCCTGCCAGACTTCCGGTTTTCTTGACGGGATATTAAAGGAATTTGTAATAGCGAGTGGTTGTGAATAACTGGTATCTGCGACAAGCGGTTTTTTAAGTTTTTCAAGCGTTAGATTTCCATCAACATGAACTGAAAGAATATTCGGGAAAGGATGTGTTGGATACGTATCACTTCTAACGGTTTTATAAACGCAGATATCAAACCCTTTTTCAAAAGCAGCTTTGAGGTAGTTGCTGTTTAATAATGGTCCGGCAGGAATGCCAAACGGAAGAAATACTTTTTGTCCATAAAAGTTATATTGTGGTTCGCCTGTTTGTTTATAAATTTTATTATCTGCAAATGCGCCAAACGGCCCTTCTTCATAATTTTCTTCGTATGTTTTTGCAGGATCGTAGAAAGGAGTTTGAGGCATGATTAGAATGTACAGATTTCATTTTTTATTGTCAATGAGCAGTTCATGACGATAGTGGTCAAAAGACAGTTCTTTGTTTACGTAGGGCTTTATACTTGCTCATTCGGATTATAAACTCCTCCTGAAAAATCAGCTACACCTTGTCTTTCATTTAATTGCCTTAGCCGGGCGTCAGGATTAGCCTTAGTATCGGTAAAGTGAAAGATCGCGGATTCATAAATTCCTTTATTAAAGAATCTACATATTTCTTCTGCTGAGGCATATTGTATAGTAATGGAATCAGCATCATTTTCTGAAGCACGTTGATAGAAATCAACCAGAAGAGATGCCCGTTCAATATGAAGAGTCGAACTTGCTACTAATAGTGTTTGCCAGTTATGTCTTTTCGCAATTGCGATTATATTTTCTGCACCACTTGCGGTATTATTGGAAGTATCTTCAGTAAGAACAACAGGCGGAGTAAGAGCATCGAGTCTCTTATCATACTCTAACCCTTGTAATTTTCTTCTCTGTGCCTCCTCTCTTTTAAGTTCAATTATCCGAAGAAACCGGTCTCTGTAGATAGATGCTTCTATAGGAATTTCTGTACCTTCGGGGTACTGTATTTGTGTTTTTTTGTTGCCTCCACCTGAGAAAAGAAATGTATTTGCGACTCCGTTACAATATAATTCAACTGCAGCCGCAATGCGTATTCCTCCACCAAGCATTCCTTTCGTATCTTTATCTTGATAATTTGTAGGTACCCATCCGCTATGTGTTTTTTTTATGCCAGCACAAAATATAGCTACAGCGTTAAAGCCGGGTTTGTGATGTTCACTAATTTCATTCGATTTGGGCGATCTTTCTACAGTCATAAAGTAGTTTCATAGCATCTTTTATGTTAGAAGATATATGGATTTTGTATAATGAATAACTGGATTAATTTTCGAGTTGAGCTTCCACTTGCAAGAAAATCTATTATCGAATGGTACAAATATCCTCAACTATTGTCAACAGCTAAATAAAAAGCTAAAATGGCAGATAAATGACTAAAAAAGTTCCTTATTTAGATCTAAAAAAAGAAATTCTTCAAAAAATTAAAAAAAATGGTGGTTGGGTAAATGCACATGCCCATTTGGATAGAGCTTTTACAATAACTCCAGAGAAATTTAAACTTGTAAACAATAAACGTCATGAAAAATGGATGCTTAATGCAGACATCCGTAAATCTTCAACTGTCTCGCAAATTCACGATCGTATGGCACAGGCGCTTGAACTCTTAATCGCTCAAGGTGTAAGTGCAACAGTTACGTTTGTCGATGTAACGCCTGATGTAAAAGATAAGGCTATAAAAGCTGCACAAAAAGTAAGGGATGAATATCGATCACAAATTACTATTAAGTACATCAGTCTTCCAATTTATGGTGTTTTAAAAAAAGAAAATCGTGAATGGTTTGATATCGGTGCTGACTTTGCTGATATTATCGGAGGAACAGTAAAAACAGACGCGCCATATGAGGCAGAACATATTGATATTATGCTTGATAAAGCAAAAGCCCAAAAGAAAATAGTACATTTGCATGTAGATGAATTAAATATTCCTGAAGAACATGAGACGGAATTACTTGCAAAAAAAACTATTGAGCATGGTATGGAAGGAAAGGTTGTCGGTATTCATGGGATTTCAATAAATACCTATCCAAAAAGAAGACGGGAAGAAGTATATAGGCTTATGGAAAAAGCAAAAATGATAATGGTAGCATGTCCTATGTCCTGGATTGATGGTTGGCGAAGTGAAGTTCTGACTCCAACTCATAACTCGGTTACACCGGCAGATGAAATGACAAAATATGGTATTCCGGTGGCATTTGGTATTGATAATCTTTATGATATTTTTAAACCCATGAATGATGGAAATATGTGGAATGATTTACGTTTGTTGATGGAAGCAAATCGGTGGTTCGATATAGATGAAATAGTTAAAGTCGCAACGATAAATGGGCGAAAAGCATTAGGAATTGTTTAATTATTTATTTTTTAAGGTTACCATACATACTCCACTCACGATTACCACGAATGCAGCTACGATTTGCAGGAGGTTAAAGCTTTGTTTCAAAAAAAGATATTCAAGTATCATTGTATATAGTGGTGCAATCATAAGAAGAGACGTGGTAAAAGTGATTCCGGTTTTTTAATAGCAAAATTGAACGCGAGTACGTTAACAGTCCAGAAAAAACCGCTAATAATTGACCATACTGAGAGCGATGCAATGTTGATATTATGAAAAAATAAGAGTGCTGTTAGTAATAAAAAAGCTAAACCAAAGAAAAATCTGCCTTGCGTAAATAAAATATACAATCCTGAAGCTAAAATACCTACAATAATAATTTGCCATAGTGTTGAAAGAGGAATACTTTTAAGCTGACGCATAAAAGATCTTCTGTAATGAAAAAATACAAAAAGACTGACAAATAATAATGAAAAGAAAACGCTTTTTAAAATCATCATTTTTTTCCATATATTTAGTATAGCGAAGATGGTCTATTCCCAATAGATGTGATTGCGGGAATTAAAAGGTGAATTCTGATTTTTAAGAAAGTGTCTCTTCCAGTACATTTGTCAAACAATGTACTCCACCGCCGGATTTCATAAATTCTCCCGTGTCAACTTCGACTGACACATATCCCAACTTGTTTAACTTCTCCTGAAATGTCGGGTTGCCTTTTTGATGGATTACATGATGATCTGTGACAACGCTGTTTGCGCAAAAGCCGTATGCCTCATCTTTGGAAAATTCTATGAGGTTGGGTACCAGTTTTTTCAGGACTCCCCTACTCTTTTGGGAAAATGCCGGTGGATAATAAAATGCCGTGTCATTATTAAGAGGAAAAAATCCGACGTCGAGGTGATAAAATTTAGAATCGATAATCTCAAGAGGTATAACTTCAATATCAAAAAGTTTGCTAATAACATCACATGATGTTTTATCAGCACGATAACCAATGCCGATAAGAAGTTTGTCTTTCCAGAAAAATGCATCACCATTGCCTTCAAGATACACATCGTTTGGTAAATAGTTTAGAGAATACCCATTTTTTTCAAACCATTCTTTGTAATACTCTGTTTCAGGCTTTCTTTCATCATGCCAGAATCTGCTTAACAGTACTTTTTTACCTCTTATAATCCCCTGGTCTGTTGCAAAAACCATATCAGGACAATCTCTATTTTGTTTAATAACTTCAACAGTTATATTTTGCTCCTCGTATGCCTTTACCAGTTGTTCCCATTCGTTAAGTGTCTTTTCTTTATTTATTTTTCCGGGTGTCATCCAGGGATTTATAACATAATCAAGGGAATCAAAATAAAGAGGCTCACACATGAGGACTTTCTTGATAAGTTTTTGCTTCATATTACACTCGTGCCGCCTGAAGTTGATTGATAAAATCCCGGGCAACATTGACAGAAGTAATAAGTTTTACATTATGTTCAATTGCTTTCTGGCGGATAATTTTACCATCCGTTTGTGTAATTTGTCTCTCCATCGGAATATTTATTACCAGATCAAAACGGTTTGCGTCGAGTAAGTCTCCAAGATTTGGTTTGAGATGTGGCTGGGAAATTTTGTTAACAAGTACCGATTCAATACCGCTTTTGGTAAGGAATTTGTGTGTTTTGTATGTTGCATAAAGTCTATATTTCATGGCATAAAGTTTTTTAATATCAGGTAGAAGTTTGATCTTATTACTTCTTTTACCAATTGAGATAAGTGCTGTCTTTTCAGCGCGTTGCGCGAGTTTCATTGATAAGGTGTATAGCTCTATAAATCCTGCTGACGCATTTTGATTCATACCTTCTGATACCATGAATGTTGCGAGTTTTTCTTCAAAAATAGTATTTGGGGTCTCAAGAGCCATAACTTGCGCAATGCCTTTATATAATTGAACAGTTACTTTGCCGGTGACCTTTTGATTTACATTATCTATAAATGCATTAAGATCATTCATCAAAGGGTCATACCAGAGTGCTCCATAGCAAAGATACGCCCATTTTTGATCAACAATTGCCTTAAATTCGTTTTCAGTTCTGGTACAGACATAATGCTCCAGTTTCTCATGTGCAGTGATAATAATCTCAGCTGCCGGTGCTTCAAAAACATCGCGAATTTTCATGCCAACAACTCTATCTTCAATATGGATATTAGTCCCGACCCCGTGTTTGGCGCCGATTTTATTAAGTTCCATAATAAGTGCGGAGAGTTTCATTTGTTTGCCGTTGAGTGATACCGGAATTCCTTTTACAAATTCCAGATGAATTATTTCAGGAGTGTTTGGAGCTTTTTCGGGAAGAGTATTCACTATCAAAATTTTTTCCAGAGGTGGTACAATTGCAGGATTTTCTATTTCTCCACCTTCTGCTGATGTCCCCCACATGTTGTCATCATAAGAATATGGTTTCTCAACAGTATGATTTATGGGGATATCATGTTTCTTTGCATATTCGATTTCCTCAAGTCTTCCCATGCTCCATTCACGAACCGGTGCGATAATTTTGATATCAGGATTTAGTGCCAGTGCTGTCCCTTCAATTCTAACCTGGTCATTTCCACGTCCTGTACAGCCATGCGCGATTGCATCCGCTCCTTCTTGTGCAGCAATTTTTACCGCCCATTTTGCAAGAAGCGGTCTGCCAATTGGTGTTGCAAGCCGGTAACGGTGCTGGTAATTTGCATTTGCTTTTATTCCTTTTGAAACATATTCATTTGCGAATTCGTCTTTTGCATCAATCACAAAAGCCTTTACCGCTCCAAGTTTGAGAGCCTTTTCTTTAATTACGTTTAGGTCGTCTGCAAGCTGACCGATATCAATAGTGAGTGCGATAACTTCAGCCTTGTATTCATCGCGGATCCATTTGAGCATTACTGAGGTATCAAGTCCACCGGAATAAAGAAGAACAACTTTTTTAACTTCACCTTTTTTCCCTTCGTAAGATGCGACTTTGGTATATGTAGATTTCAGCATTTTTAGTTAACTTTATTTATTTTTAAAAAAATGAATGATTTTGATTATTCTAAAGTATAACTTTTCCCTTGTCAAGCGATAAAATAAGAAAATTAGTAGTTTCCTGTAGGTTTCATTTTTGCAATCTTGAAGGAAAAAAAGGGTATACTTGATTATATATCTTTGCAGTTTTAAGTTCTGTTCTAACTCTCTCGGGAGGAACATCAAAATAGTACCCTGCTTCACGTACTCGAGGAACAGTTAGACGACTGCCATCAGAGATTGCTGTTAATAAGCGTCCATAATAATCTGGTATACCTTCCCCTTCATATGGATAATCCGGAAAAAGGCCTCTATCAATAGATGCTCTTTTACCATCCGTTGCGGACCAGTTTTCATAAAGTGTCTGTGCTTTTCGCCGACTGGCTTGGGATATCTTCCAGGATTCACCATGTAGAGTGGGGGTTTTTTCCTGTTTTTCTCTTCCTTCATTAACCCTTTGATCTAATCTTGTTCTAAAACTAATTATTCCTTTTAGTACGGATCGTTCAGAAGGTGTTGTTCCACCCCATATACCATAATCATTTCCCCTCACCAAAGCAGTGCGTAGACATGCATCCCGCACAGGACAAACTCCACAATAACTATCTATTATCCGTTGTTGTTCTGCATGGTTTTGTGTAAATAAGTCTACATCCGCACCGTTACCCTCTTTGCAAGCTGCGTGTTTTTTCCAGTCTGTTGTATATATTCTTGTTAGTTCTGACATAGTAATCTTATAGAGGTTGTAATTATAAATAATTATGGAAATAAAATCAAATTATAGGGCTAAATCTTATTTATATCCTGCCTTAGGATTTTTTAAGATAAAGCTTGTTTTTCTGCGGCTGTTAGGAGGTTTGACATAAGCATTGCAACGTTTACTGGTCCGACGCCGCCGGGAGTTGGGGTGTAACAGGAAGCGATATCTTTTATGGCATCTTCTTCATAATCACCGTGTAATTTTTTATTCTCTCCCCTATTAATTCCCACGCTGATCAGAATGACTCCTTTTTTCAGCAGTTCAGGTTTAACTGTATTTTTTCGCCCGACAGCAGAAATAATAATATCCGCCTGTTTCATAAGTTTTTCGGGCGATTTTGTTTTAGAATCAATCAAATGAGGTTTCACGTTTAATGTCTTTAAATACTTTAGAACAGGTCCCCCGCCTGTAGGGCCTTTGCCAATAAGAACGATATTTTCGGCTTTCAGCCAGGAAACAAAATCCGGATTTCGTGTTTCGGATTTCGAATTTGATATATATATTTCCTCCAGTATCTTTACAACTGCGAGAGGAAGTGGAAGCGTAAAAGGTGAATCAGGGTGAAAGCCGTCGATATCTTTCTGTGGATCTGTTGTCATCTCAAGTTTAGCGATATCGATGTGATCAGGCAGCGGGCGTTGAACAAGAATCCCGTGGACAAATGGATCGATGTTAAGAAGTTTTATTTTTTCAATAAGCTCTTCTGTTGTAACGTCAGTTTTATACTTTAAAATTGTTACTCTAGCTCCAATTTCTTCCCCTTTTTTTTGTTTCAGGGTAACATATGCAACAGAGGCAGGGCTTTCTCCGACGATAATAACAACAAGATGCGGGATAATATTTTTTTTCTTTAGTTCTACAATTCGTTGTTTAAATTCCGTATAGAGGTTTGCGGCAATATCAGTTCCATCAAGTCTCATTAGTTTCATTATACAATAAATATTCCGGACATGTCCGAAAAAAGTTGGAACCAGACTGAGGAATATGTTTGGAAGTGGTATCCGGTGCTGATCGGTGTAGCCTGGCTCGAAGATCAGCAGAAGAAAGTAGTTATTACATAAGTAGGACTGTATTGAGCGTGTGTGTTATTCATTTCTTAAGTGTACCATTACTTACTGTTAATTCATTTAAGCTATGTATTTCTTTTATGTCTCTGGCATCTGGAAGTTCACCTGCTTTACTTGATTCGGTAGCATCAGGTCTCTGAAGCCAATAACCGGTAGAGTTCTCAGGTAAACTTTTAAACGCCTTTTTTTTATCATCAATGATGCATACGGAAGACGCACGAATTATTTCATATTCGTCATCAGTAATTTCATATGTGCCATCGGCTGTTTGCCACCTTGCAACTTCAGCGCCTTTATCTTCGTGGTCAATAGTAACACTTCTTCCTGAGTATCCGCTTGACTCAATTTTCCATTCTTGCCATTCTTTACTTACCCCATAAGTAAGTACACAGTATATCATGTTGTTTTGGTCGAGCATTCCTAAAAAAGGATTTACGTCCTCATAGAGAATTGGTGGGTCTTTTGATTCAACAAATCGTCTTTTAAATTCCTTCATTTTGTTGTCATCGTTTCCGAGCTCTTCTCGAAGAAGGGGGAGTGGGTCAAAAGATCTTTTTTGACTTTCTATTTGTTTTTGTTTTTCAAAAATATGTTTTGTGTTAACGCCAAAAGCTTGAGCCAATCCATAAAACCTGGACATAATTGCATTAGAATTTCCTATTGTTCGATCGAAATCAATAACGACAAACTGCGGTACGGCTGGTTTCAAAACCTCTTTTGGTAAGGATGATTCAGATCTTTCAAGAGTCATTTGAGCCATTGTACCAAAAAATAAAACAGGTAGATTAAACAAAAAGGCAAAGTCGCCACTAAAATAGCTGTTAAATCAGTCTAAATAACTCATCTATGGACATGTCCGGAAAAGTTGGAATCGCGATAAGATTCGTAAAAATTATTCCTTCACCAAACACGTGGCTGAGGCGACTCCGTCTGAGGTATGTGAGAAGCGCATCAGGATAACTCCTTGTGTATCACGGGATAATTTCGGAACTGAAACAGTTGTAAGCTTTACAATTTGTCCTTTTTTAGAAGTGATAATAACTTCTTCACAATGTGGCGGAATTATTTGTGCGGTGACAACTTGTCCTGTCCTGTCAGTTACTTTTGCCACTTTTACTCCTTGTCCTCCCCTATTTTGTAGCGGAAATTGATCTACAGGAGTCTTTTTACCCAGTCCATTTTCCATTATCACGAAAATTTCCGGATTATCTCCCCTGGTTATAACATCCATACCTATCACTTGATCTTTACTGTCAATTTTAATCCCACGTACACCCATTGTAGCGCGTCCGAGAGGGCGTACAGAATCTTCATTGAATTTAATTGCTTTACCATTTTTAGTAATGATAAGAACATGGTTTTTGCCATCAGTAAGATTGCTCCATACAAGCTCATCGCCCGGATCGAGTTTAATAGCAATCATTCCATTTCTTCTGATGTTGTCAAATTCTTTAATATGAGTCTTCTTAACGGTTCCGTTTCTTGTTGTTAAGAATACATAGCCGTCTTTAACGGATTTTCCATATACAACAAATGATTCGACTTTCTCGCCTGCCTCGATGTTTAACAAATTCACAATAGCAGAGCCTTTACTTGTCCGTGAACTTTCGGCAATTTCATATGCTTTGAGTGCATAAGCTTTTCCTTTGTTGGTGAAGAAAAGGATATTATCGTGAGTTTGTGCTGAGCGGATATGGAATATACCGTCTTCCTCTTTTACATTCATTCCCGTAATCCCCTTGCCGCCGCGATTTTGTGTATGGAATGCATTGAGTGATTGTCGCTTGATATATCCTGTGTTTGTCAATGTAATAACAGTAGGTTCATTTGGTATCAAATCTTCTTCAGAGAATTCGCCAACTTTTCCTTTAAATACTTTTGTTCTTCTGGGATCAGCATATTTTTCTCTGAGTTTATCTAATTCAGTTTTGATAACAGCGAGAATTTTTTCTCCGTGTGCAAGAAGATCTTCAAGGTATGCAATCGTCTCTCGTACCATCTGTAATTCATCTTCAATTTTTTGTCTCTCAAGTGCAGCAAGTCTTCGAAGTTGCATATCCAAAATTGCAGTTGCCTGGATCTCACTGAGTTTGAATTTCGTTATCAAATTCTGTTTGGCATCCTCCTGAGTCTTAGATTCACGGATAGTTCGGATCACAGCATCAATGTTATCAACGGCGATTTTAAGACCTTCCAGGATATGAAGACGTGCCTTTGCCTGGCGCAGTTCAAATTCCGAGCGTCTTTTAATGACGTCATAACGATGCTTGATATATTCTTCCAGAATAAGTTTCAGGTTTAGTGTTTGCGGTGTGCCGTTAACAAGTGCGACCATGTTGACCGGGAAAGTTGTTTGAAGTGAGGTTTGCTTGAACAAATTATTTAATACCTTCTTTGGTGTCGCATCCCGCTTTAGTTCAACATAGATACGAAGTCCCCGTCTATCCGATTCATCGCGAAGGTCTGAAATGCCATCAATTTTTTTCTCTTTTGCAAGATCCGCAATTTTTGCGATAAGAATTGCTTTGTTCACCTGATACGGGATTTCTGTTATCGTGATAGCAGATTTTCCATTACCGATTTCTTCAATTTCTGCTTTTCCGCGAATGACGATTTTTCCTCTTCCGGTAATATAGGCATTTTTAATTTCAGTAATGTCATAAATTGCCCCGGCTGTTGGAAAATCAGGTCCTTTGATAAACTCAAGAAGTTCATCTATCGTAACATCACTTATTAGAGAACTTTGTGGCTCTGCCAGTGATACAGGTTTCTCAGCGTTTGTTACAACAGTTGTTGGTGCCTCAACGCCTTCTGCCGGTTTTGCAGGAATGCCGATTTTTGTTTTACTGAGCATATAAGTAATTGCATCAATGACTTCTCCGAGATTGTGAGGCGGGATTTTTGTCGCCATACCGACAGCAATACCTTCAGATCCCATAAGTAAGAGGTTTGGTAATTTTGCCGGAAGATATACAGGCTCATCTTTGGAAGCATCAAAATTGGGCATGAAATCAACAGTTTCCTTTTCGATATCAATCAGAAGTTCGGAGGCAATCGCAGCCATTCTTGCTTCTGTATAACGCATAGCAGCCGGTGGATCACCGTCGACTGAGCCGAAATTTCCCTGTCCATCAATAAGCGGATATCTCATTGAGAAGTCCTGAGCAAGACGTACCATTGCATCATAAACAGGTACATCTCCATGTGGATGGTATTTACCCAAAACTTCACCGACAACTGTTGCACTTTTTTTGTATTTAGCACTATGGATAAGTCCTATCTCATGCATTGCGAAGAGGATACGGCGATGTACTGGTTTTAGCCCATCACGGACATCAGGAAGCGCACGGGAGACAATGACAGACATCGCATAGTTCAAATACGATTTCTTCATTTCTTCACTTATATTGGTTGGCAGTAACTTTCCAATTTGTGTCATAGCAATTTTTTATTTGGAGAAGCCCTCTTTTTTGAAGCGATCAATACATTCGTGGACAATTTTTTTCGCTTCCTCAGTATCTCCCCATCCGAGTACTTTGGTTGTTCCAGGTTTTTTCAGATCTTTATAATGCGCGAAATGAAATTCTATTTTTTGTTTCCATCTTTTGCCAAGGTCATCAAGCGTTGAGATACTGTCTCCTGTATTGCGGTCATCATCCGGAACGCAGACTATTTTGTAATCCATTTCTCCATCATCTTCAAAGTTGAAAATGCCGATAATTTTTGACTTTACCAGGACGCCTGTCGGGATCGGTTCATGACAGACAAGAAGTACATCCAATTCATCTCCGTCGGTATCTTTTGTTCCCGGAATGAATCCATAATTTACCGGTTTGGGGAAAATATCCGGCTCAACACGGTCAAGCATAAATATACCGTGTGTTCTATCATATTCAATTTTGAGTGATGAGCCTTCGGGGATATCTACGATTGCGTTGATCCATCCTTCATCTACATTTCCCGGAGTAAGTATTTTATTAAAATCTGGCATATACGTTTGTTCCTTTATTATAACATAAAAGTTTAGGGATCAGGGAATAGGGATCAGGATTTATATAGTAAATTTAGTAATCTGGTCCCTGGTACCTATTCCCTGATCCCTGGATTAAATATCCAACGTTGCTGTAATAGCATTGGTCTGGATAAAATGTTTGCGTGGTGGAACCTCATCTCCCATAAGCATAGTAAAGACTGCATCTGCTTCTTCTGCATCTCCGATTGCAACTTGTTTGAGTAATCTGTTTGCAGGATTCATCGTTGTCTCCCAAAGTTGCTCCGGGTTCATTTCACCAAGACCCTTATATCGCTGAATCATAATATTTGCAGTACCGTTTTTCATCTCTTTTAAGGCCTGGTCTTTTTCTTCATCGTTGTATGCGTAGCGTACGTCTTTACCTCTCGTGAGTTTATACAGTGGTGGCATAGCGACATACAGATAGCCATTTTTGACAATATCCGGAAGATGACGATAGAAGAAGGTTAAAATAAGTGTCTCAATATGTTCTCCATCAACATCAGCATCTGTCATAATAATGACCCGGTGATAGCGGAGTTTTTCCATATTGGTTGTGTCCCCTATTCCGCTTCCAAGAGCAATAATAAGATTTTTGATTTCTTCATGTTCAATCATTTTATCAAGCCGCGCCCGCTCGGTATTTAAAATTTTTCCACGAAGCGGTAAAATTGCTTGAAATTTCCGGTCTCTCCCCTGCTTTGCTGATCCGCCGGCGGAGTCTCCCTCAACCAGATACAGTTCTGAAACGGCAGGATTTTTTTCCTGACAGTCTGCAAGTTTGCCGGGAAGTGTCGATCCTTCCAAAGCGCCTTTTCTGATAACTGCTTCTTTGGCTGCTTTTGCGGCAAGACGGGCCTTTGCAGCCAGGTTTATCTTTTCTAAAATTTTCTTTCCATCACCAGGATTTTCTTCAAAATGAGTTGTAAGCGCTTCTTTAACAATTGTGTTTACGACAGACTGGATTTCAGAATTTCCTAGTTTTCCTTTGGTTTGACCTTCAAATTGAATCGCGTCCTGGGGCATTTTGATAAAGACAACTGCTGTAAGGCCTTCTTTGGTGTCATCTCCGACAAATGCTTCTGCATCAGCTTTGATCGCGCCTGTTTTTTTACCATAGTCATTGATCGCTCTTGTAAGTGCCATACGAAAACCGGTTAAATGAGTCCCGCCATTTACTGTATTGATAACGTTAACGTATGATTCAACATTTTCCGTATAGGTATTATTGTATTGTATTGCGACTTCAACCTGGACATCTCCATCAGATTTATTAATATAGATTGGTTTGATAAGGGGTTCTTTATTTTCGTTTATTTTTTCGACAAGTGAAACAATACCCCCCTCAAAGTAAAAATTGATTTCTTTCGTATCATCTTTTCTTTTATCGTAGAGGTGGAAATAAATCTTAGGGACCAAATATGCCCGTTCCCTAATAATTTTTTTTATGAAATCAAAATCCCATGCATAGCTTTCCTCTCCATCCTCATTCGTTTTTATAAACTCTTTAAAGATCGTTACATCCGGATAAAAGCTTGTCGTAGTACCTTTTTGTAATTTTGCTACTGCAGGAACATCCTGAAGACTTTCTTTTACTTCTTCGACAGGGGTTTTTGCAAAACCTCTTTCGTATCGTTGTCTTATTATTTTGTTTCCTCTGCGTACTTCAACCCAAACCCAGTCGGAAAGTGCGTTCACAACAGATGCCCCTACTCCGTGAAGACCTCCTGAGATCTTATATGCTGATCCACCAAATTTACCACCAGCATGCAACTGTGTCATAACAAGTTCAAGTGCTGATTTCTTATGAACAGGATGCATGTCCGTCGGAATACCACGTCCGTCATCACTGACTGTTGCCGATCCGTCTTTATTAAGCGTAATCCAAACATTTTTGCCAAATCCAGCCAACGCTTCATCGACGCTATTGTCAATAATCTCTCGAAGAGTTTCATGAAGACCATAGACATCAGTTGATCCGATATACATTCCGGGTCGTTTTCTTACTGGTT
>Ga0364867_10493_pt1 | contig 20747 bp, 18 predicted proteins | sample ExccelAu500001D4_3_FD_206915 | JGI IMG/M metagenome (GOLD analysis project Ga0364867, IMG submission 206915) | Enriched cells from Trout Bog Lake Hypolimnion, Wisconsin, USA - BchlTB.Aug13.5000.01.D4 | ecosystem: Environmental > Aquatic > Freshwater > Lake > Hypolimnion/Profundal zone | place...
TGTTTCCAATCCGTTGGATGTTATGACTTATCAGGCGCATCTTGCTTCAGGATTGCCTCGTACCAGGGTAATGGGTATGGCCGGAATTCTGGATACCGCCCGCTACCGTTCTTTCCTTTCGGAAGCACTTGATATCTCTCAAAAAGAGATCCAGGCAATGCTTTTGGGCGGACATGGAGATACTATGGTTCCTTTAACCCGTTATACCACTGTCGGAGGTATTCCAATCACTGAATTACTCGGGAAGGAACAGTTGAATGCCATCGTTGAACGGACCAAGGCCGGTGGCGGAGAGTTAGTAAAACTGATAGGAACTTCAGCCTGGCATGCCCCGGGTGCTGCTGCAGCACAGATGGTAGAAGCTATCATTAAGGATCAGCGCAGAATATTCCCGGTTTGTATCCAGCTTCAGGGTGAGTATGGAATCGATAATTGCTATCTGGGAGTTCCGGTTGTTTTGGGTAAAGATGGTATCGAAAAGATTGTCGAACTTCATCTGAACCAGGAAGAGATGCAAATGATGAGAACCAGCGAAGGTCATGTTCGCGAGGTGATGAACGTACTGGATGACATAAATCGTAAATAATATAACTTACCAGGTGCATGGGAAAAGGGGTTTTTGACCCCTTTTCTTGCATATAAACATCATGTGATGCAGGAAATCGGTTTTCAAATTGTCGAACTTGAAGAAAATACTTGCCATCCCGTCATTAGGGCTGAATTTCCGGGACTCGAGGACCATTGGTGGATCATTGATACAGGTGCATCAAAAAGTGTTTTTGATGAGTCTTTAAAAGATTATTATGAGGAAGTCCTCGAGGACTCGGTAATGGCCACTGGCCTGGGTAAGGAAATGGTTGAAACTAATTCCGGAACGATCCCTCTTTTTCAATTGGGAGGAATTAACTTTGGGGCTCTCAAAGTGGCACTTGTTAATTTCCTGCACATCAATACCGAATATGCTAAATTCTCGGATAAACGGATTGTGGGATTGATCGGAAGCGATTTTCTGTACGCTCATAAAGCAATCCTTGATTTTGATAAAAAGGTTATTTCTCTGATCTTTTACTGATTATTCGAATTTCCCCGAAAATTCATATGAACTTCTGTTCAGGCGAACCAGCTATTTTCGGCTGGCTTCTTCTATGGATAACCAGCCAATTATTGTTGCGATCCCCCGCGCTTGTTAGGCAACACCTTTATCTTTCGGGGATAAAGCCTCAAACAGGATATTTAATCTGCCAGAGTATCCTTTTTTAACAAATTATATATATGATAATCAATATCTTAATTTATTAAAGCGTTCAAGCATCATAATATCCTGTGATTGTGAAATATTTCATGAATTTTTAACAAAAAAAAGTACTATCAAGATCATAAATATGATATATTTTGCTTATATTTAATGCATAAAACAAGACCATCGTTGATATCACCCTGTTTGTTCTGAATTTTATTAGAGAAAAGAATTTTTTTAAATTTTATCCTAATGGCAGCAAATAATGATATATTTTCAGAAGAATGGTGCCAATTGATCTTTGAGAAGAAGAATCTTGATTATGGGGCTTTTGAACTTAGGCACAATTCTCCAAAACGACAATTCTGGGCTTTGGTTATTGCAATTGTTGTTTTTGTTGTGGGTGTTTTAGCCCCGGTACTGATAAGGCAGATTATTCCGGAAGCCAAGGAGAAGGATGTGAGTGTCCGGATGATGACCGATATCAAATTGGATAAGCCCAAGGAAAATACCTTCCTGAAAGAACTTCCTCCACCTCCCCCTCCGCTCTTGCGGAATACGGTCAAGTTTACTCCGCCGGTTATTAAGCCCGACGAGTTGGTTCAGGATGAAGAACAGCCAATTTCCCAAAAGGAGGCTGTTGCCACAAAATCGGCGATCAGTAATGTCACCTATGATAAGGGAACCGATGACATAGCTGCTCCGGTGGCTACTACAACTACTAAAACCGAAATTACAGAGGAGGCTGAAAAACCATTCGTTATTGTGGAACAAATGCCGCAATTTCCGGGAGGAGAAAGGGAGATGATGAAGTTTATCAAGAACAATCTCCGGTACCCTTCTACAGCCATTGAAATGGGAATATCGGGCACAGTTACTGTAAACTTTGTGGTTGGAAAGGATGGAAGGATTACGCGTATTCATGTGATTCGTGGAATAGGAGGTGGCTGTGATGAAGAAGCTGTCCGAATTCTGGAAAAGATGCCCCCCTGGAGTCCTGGTAAACAAGGTGGAATTGCAGTAATGGTCACGTATACGGTTCCGTTTAAATTTGTCTTACAATAGATAATGCTTTAAGTATTAATTTCATTTCCAATGGATTATTACTTTAACGGCTGCAATGCAGTCTGATTAAGTCGGGAATGGTTCCTTTAAATCACCATTAGCTGACAAACTCAATAAATCATCAGCGAATCAGCGCATTCCAGATCACTGATTCCTGTCGTTGCAACGTCAGAACCATGTCATTGGGGCAATTAATCCTGTTCCCTGAGCTAAATACCAGGCATTGTTTCATATTTGGATTATCCTGTTCAAGACCTTCTTTAAGCATTAAATAGACTGATATATTGATATTTGTTGAATGTATTCGAATGTTAAAATATGTTAATATTTTAATTTTAAGGGATTTTTATTTTGCCCTCCCGATGTGAATTGAATTGGATTATTAATTTTGTCCACGAATTAGAGGAGAAGATATCTTCGAATCTTTTGAAGGTGTCGTTCGTTGATCTTGTTTTTTATCGTAAATTTGAGCCACTTAAAGCTCGTTTCTATTCAACGGGAAATTGGTCTTATCGGGTTTAAAGATTACAAATTCTTAAAGGGGTAAAGCTTTAAAATAGGCATGGTTTTCAAACTATTTTTTGGTCGGATTCTCGGGAAATGGATGTTAATTGGTTATTAATAGTTTTTTTTGACGATTTATTTATCGTTTTTTAATTTTTCTCAAATATTTCTTAAACTTTCATTTAAACACTAGTAATTCAGAGTATGAAATCAAAAAATCGTTTTTTAAAGTTTCAAAGCGCTTTTTCAGCATCGGTTATACCGGTTTCGTTTTTTATTGCGGAAATTGTATTTCATGTAGTCTTGGGCTCCGGTAGCCATTTCCAGGGAAACAGTAATGCGAATGCCCCTATACCCGGTGATTTTCTTGGCGTTATTTACAAAGGCGGATTTATTGTGCCTGTCATCATGACTTTGTTATTGACTGTTTTGGCCTTCTCACTGGAACGTTATTTCACCATCAATAAGGCTGGCGGAAAAGGTTCAGCAGTGAAATTTGTGGAGACAATCAAATCAAATCTGTCCAAGAATGACATTAATTCAGCTATTGCAGAATGTGACCGTTTTGAGGGTTCTATCGCCAGTGTATCGAGAGCTGCACTTCTGAAATATCAGATGCTGGAGAAGGACACCACCATGACTAAGGAACAGAAGCTGCTTGACATCACCAAGAACATTGAGGAAGCTACTTCACTTGAACTTCCCAGCCTGGAACAGAATCTCCCTATTTTGGCAACTATTTCTTCGATTGCTACCATGATGGGTCTTTTAGGAACTGTACTCGGGATGATCCGTTCTTTTGCTGCTATGGCAAATGCCGGAGCACCGGACTCCGTAGCCTTATCAACAGGTATCTCGGAAGCTCTTATTAATACAGCTTTTGGTATCGGAACAGGTGCGCTTGCTGTAATTATGTATAACTACTACACCACAAAAATTGATAAGCTGACCTATTCGATTGATGAAGCAGGTTATAGCATCGTTCAAACATTTGCTGCAAAGCACTAAGATTATAGATATCATATAATTATGCCAAAAGTAAAAATTAAAAGGAAGAGCACGGCTATTGATATGACCGCAATGTGTGATGTTGCGTTCCTGTTACTGACCTTCTTTATGCTTACCTCTAACTTTACGCAAAAAGAACCGGTGGCTGTTAACACACCATCTTCAATTTCAGAGATCAAAATACCCGACCGGAATATCATCTCCATATTGGTTGATGCAAAAGGCAAGGTATTCTTTGGAGCTGACGGGCAGGAGAACCGGGTTAAATTGCTTACCAAGATGGGAGCTGCGTATAACATTACTTTTACTCCCGAAGAATTGAAGGAGTTTAGTTTGGTTAACAAGTTTGGGGTACCAATCACTGGCATGAAGAATTATCTGTCATTGGGGACCAAAGAGCGGGATATGTCGCAGTTCTCGATAGGTATTCCGTGTGATTCCCTCGATAACCAGTTTAAGAACTGGGTCAGTGTAGCCAAGAGTATCAACCCGGAATACCGGATTGCGATAAAGGCAGATCAGGCTACTACCTATCCTGTTATTAAAAAATTAATGGGTAGTCTGCAGGATATCAAGGTGAACAAGTATAACTTGCTCACTAGCCTAAAATTGTCAGCTGATTATGAATAACTGTAAACTTAAAATTCATGTCTGAAGTAGCTCAAGATAATAATCAAGGAAAGAAAAAAGGCAAAACGAAGAAAATGTCAACAAGGGTAGACTTTACCCCTATGGTTGACCTTGGTTTTTTGCTGATTACATTCTTCATGTTGGCAACAACGCTAAGTAAGCCTCAGACCATGGAGATTGCTATGCCTTCCAAAGATAAGATTAATGACGAGGATCAAACGAAGATCAAGGCCTCCAGGGCTGTCACTATTCTTCTTGGTAAGGATAATAAGGTTTTTTACTATGAAGGTACCCGCGAAAATAATGTCGATCCTGTACTTGTTCAATCTGACTTCTCCCCGAAGGGAATCCGTCAGTTCCTGATCAAGAAGAATTATGACATTATGGTCAAGGTTCGGGAACTTAAGGCGAAAAAAATTTCTAAAAAGCTTTCTGATAAAGATTTCGAGAAGCAGCGGGATGAGATCATAGCGGATAAAAAGGCACCGATCATTCTGATTAAGGGTACCGTGGAAAGTTCTTACAAGAATCTTATCGATGCGTTGGACGAGATGGCCATTTGTAATATAGGGCGTTATGCGATTGTGGATATCACACCTTTTGATTTGGAATTGCTGGCGAAAAAATTATGAATTTCATAATTTCACGGTCCACAAATTTGAAAAAGGTGAAAATGTGCGAGGCAAAAATCTCTTATTCGGATTCTATCTGACCTCAATTTAAAATTATTTACGGATGAAAATTGTATCCTAATGGCAGCAAATAATGATATTTTTTCGAACGAATGGTGCGAACTGGTTTTTGAAGCCAAGAACCATGAGTATGGAGCTTTTGAACTGAGAAAGAATTCCTCAAAAAGACATGTCAGAGCTTTACTCATTGCCAGCGTACTTTTTGTTCTGGTTGTTTCAGCACCGAGTTTAATTAAACAAATTTTTCCCAAAACAGTGGAGAAGGATGTTACCGTACGGGTGCTTTCCAAGATTGAATTGGATAAGCCCAAGGAAAACATCCTTAAAGAAATTCCGCCCCCGCCCCCACCTATGCGGAATACCATCAAGTTTACACCGCCGGTGATCAAACCTGATGAACAGGTTCAGGAAGAGGAACAGCCTAAATTGCAGAAGGAAGTTATTGAAACCAAAGCTGCAATCAGTACAGTCGCTTTTGATAAGGGGACTGATGATGTGGCTGCCCCGGTAGCTACTCAGAAAATTACTGAAGAGGTTGAACAACCATTTGTCATCGTTGAACAGATGCCCCAGTTCCCTGGTGGAGAAAAAGAGATGATGAAATTTATCCATAACAACCTGAGATATCCATCTCTGGCAGCAGAAAATGGTATTCAGGGTACTGTAATTGTGAATTTTGTAGTTGATCACGAAGGAAAAATTACCAGGATTAAAGTGGTTCGTGGTATTGGTGGCGGCTGCGACGAAGAAGCAATGAGGGTTCTGAGTAAAATGCCTAACTGGAGCCCGGGCAGACAAGGCGGCAAGCCTGTATTGGTCAGCTATACTGTTCCTATTAAATATGTATTGCAATAGGAATTGGTTGAAATGATCAGAAGAAAACGTTTTTTTCTTGGGTTTAAGTTTTTAATGGCCTTGGTCTATCTTTCACTGGGAGCAGTAATAGTGTCAACCGACTTATTTCTGCTCCCGGTTAAAAATTCTGTAAGAATCGGATTTGGTATTCTTTTAATACTCTATGGTTCTTTCAGAATTTATACGTTAGTATCTAATACCAAAAGTGATGAAACGAATTAGGCTCTTATTGTTTTTATCCCTTTTTGTAGGCGGTTGTAATTTCTTCAAAGGGGACCCCTACCGAAATACTCCGACTACAGGACGGGCAACAATAAGTACTGATGAAACGTTTCGACCGATTATTGAATCTGAGCTCGACGTTTTTAAGGGGATTTACGGATACACCGAGTTCAATGCAAAATATGTCCCCGAGAATGAGGCATTCAACCAACTTCTTAACGGTGATGTTCAGTTAATTTTCGCCTCAAGACCTCTAAGCAGGGTTGAGACATCCATCCTGAATCAAAAGAAAATCTTTCCCCGGCAAACCAAAATAGCCACTGATGCAATTGCTTTAATCGTCTCCCCCAAAAGTAAAGACAGTCTCATCAGTATAAATCAGATTAAAGATATCCTGACGGGTAAAATCGATAATTGGGATCAGATCAATCCGGGATCAAAAAGTGGCAGAATTAAGGTGGTTTTCGATAATGATAAATCGAGCATCATCAATTATCTGGTTGATTCGATTTGTGGCGGAAGATTGGTCAAAACCAATGTTTTTGCACTCGAAATCAACCGCGATGTCATCGAATACACCAGTACGCATCCAGGAGTACTCGGTTTTATTGGTGCCAGCTGGATCAGTAATGCCAACGATTCGTTGCACCTCTCATTTCACAAACGTATTAAAGTACTGTCAGTGAGTGACAATCCCCACCCTGACACGAATAACAGCTATAAACCTTATCAGGCATATATGGTTGACAAGGTTTATCCGTTGACAAGAGACATTTATATTATCAATGCAGAGCCACGTAATGGACTGGTCACTGGTTTTTCTGCATTTGTCGCAAGTGACAAAGGGCAAAGGATAATTTTAAAATCCGGAATTCTTCCTGCTATTGCCCCTACACGGGTGATCAATATACGGAAGGATTTTTAGCAATTTTTAAAATTTCAAATTTCTAATATACAACATTGTAAAAATGAAACGTAGTTTATTCACTCTCCTCGGACTTCTTTTCTTGGCAGTTGGCGGTTTTGCACAGCAAATCTCTAATCAGGGTTTATTTTATCTGGATGATCTCCAGTATCATCAGGCACGTAGCTTTTTCGTCAACCGGTTGAAATCTTCACCCGATGATGTAAGGACTCTCTGCTCATTGGGTGATACCTACCTGTATCTGCAAAATCCCGATAGCGCCCGACTGTTGTATCAGAAAGCCTCAACCCTGGATCCTAAATCACCTTTCCCGTTAATCGGACTTGGGAAGATTTCGCTTTTTAAAGGGGACCATACCGGACAACTTGACTTTTTTGAGAAAGCCAGACGTTTGGATAAAAAGAATCCTGAAGTTTATTACGAGATTACCCAGGGGTGTTTCCAGTTTGCCAAAAAAGATACAGCAACCGGAAGTAAGTATCTGGCAATGGGGATTGAACTAAATTCAAAATACTCCCCTTTTCATATTGCCTATGGTGATTATGAATCGATGCGTCATCTTTACGGAGCTGCTTCAAATGCTTATGACAGAGCTATTTATTTTGATCCTAATTGCACAATTGCCTATCGTAAACTTGGCATTATCCATACCCTTGCCCGTGCTTATCGCGAGGCTTTAAATGCGTTGGCAAAATGTATCGAGATTAACAGTGACCAAATTTTGGTATATAAAAACCTGGGTGACTTATATTATTCACTGGGAAGATATCCCGAAGCTGAAAAGAATTATCAGATATATCTTGGAAGGGCTGAGATTACATTTGATGATAAGGAACGGTATGCAATCATCCTATTCTTCAATAAAAAATATGCAGAATCTGCAAAACTCCTTGAGGAGGTGATGAAGCAAAATTCGGATGAATCAGTGCTGCTTCGAATCAGAGGCTATATTGCCTATGAAACCGGGGACTATGCAAACGGCGTCGAATACTTATCTAAATTCTTTAAAATACATGATCCGGAGAAGAACATAACTTCAGACTTTGTCTATTATGGTCGTTTATTGCAAAAAGTTGGAAAAGATACCATGGCTATCAACAATTATAATAAGGCCCTGGCCCTCGATTCAACCAAAACCGAGATTTACGAAGATCTCGCCAAACTCTATGCCTCTAACAAGATGCACAATGAGGCTGCTGCAGTCTATAAAAAGATGATTGCCAATGGTGCTGATAAGGTTAACACCTATTATTTGATAGGTAAAGAGTATTATTACCAAAGCGAAATTTACAAGGCTAAATGGGATTCTTTAATGCAGCTTCAGGAAACCAGTAAAATTCCATTTTCCGACAGTACAAGTGTTAATGCTGCGAAGATTCTTTGTCTTCAAAAGGCTGACAGCGCATTTACGATGGTATCCGTGCTCAATCCTCAGTATGCCGGTGGTTTTTGGTGGAAGGGACGTATGCAATCGAGACTTGATCCGGATGTTTTAACAACTGTTGGTAAAGAGGCTTATGAAAAGGCGCTTGCAATTTTTGAGGCTGGTGATCCTGTGAAGAATCGCAAGGCGATTATTGAATGTTATAAATATCTGGGTTCATATTACTTCCTGAGCAGTGAGAGAATTGTTAAAACCGATAAGAAGGAATCGGAAGTCTTAAAACAGACCTCCATCGATTTTTGGCGGAAGATTCTTTTGCTCGATCCTACCGATGCCCAGGCTTTGGATGTATTCAAAAAACTAAAATTACCATTACCAACTCCTGCCAATTAGGCTAAAACCTTATAAAATGGGCTATTCTGATTATACTATTAATCGGAATAGCCCATTTTCTTTTATGAGAAATGTAAAAAGGGCTGATCTTCGGATGAAAATCAGCCCTTTTTGATTATTTACATTCTTAAGGTGTGGTGCCACCTGGAATTGAACCAGGGACACACGGATTTTCAGTCCGTTGCTCTACCAACTGAGCTATGGCACCTTGTTTTTGAATGCGTGGCAAAAGTAATCAAATTTTAAATACTTTTGCAACTTGTTTAAAACAAATTATGAAATATTTTTCTGATCAATTGCCCAATGGAATAAGGGTGGTTCACCAATTTGTTGATTCTCCGGTAGCCCATTGCGGAATCATCATAAACACCGGCTCCCGCGACGAAGATTTACAGGAGCAGGGTCTTGCTCACTTTATTGAGCATACCATCTTCAAAGGCACCCGGAAAAGAAAGTCATTTCATATCTTAAGCAGGCTTGAAGATGTCGGCGGTGAACTGAATGCTTATACCACCAAGGAGGAGACCGCCATTCATGCCTCTTTTCTGGCCGAATATTATGAGCGGACCATGGAGCTTTTCAGCGATATCCTGATCAACAGCACATTCCCTGATCAGGAACTGAAAAAGGAGAAGGATGTTATCATCGACGAAATTAATTCCTACAACGATTCACCTTCAGAGCTGATCTTTGATGATTTCGAAGAGCTGATTTTCGAGGGACATCCGATTGGCCGGAATATACTGGGAACCCCCGAAAATGTAAGGGCATTTACGCGCGAAGATATCAGGCGGTTTATGGCCCGAAATTACAATACCGATCAGATCGTGATTTGTTCAGTTGGCAATATCACCGGGAAACGGTTTTTTCATCTGGCCCGGCGCTATTTTAATCATTTTCCCGGGAACCCCCGTACTTTCACCCGCCCTAAATTCATAAGCAATTCAGCGAAAACAAAAACAGTCGGGAAGGAAACCTTTCAATCTCACTGCCTGATTGGTGGTCTTGCATATGATGTCTTTCACCCGGACCGAATCGGATTGGTATTACTCAATACCATTTTGGGCGGTCAATCTGGAAATTCGCGGCTTAACCTGGCGCTGCGCGAAAGAAACGGAATTGCCTATAACCTGGAGTCTTCCTATACTTCTTACTCAGATACCGGAACAATTACCATTTACTTTGGAACCGATCAGGTGAATCTTGAAAAGGCAATATCTCTGATCAAACGTGAGATCTTAATCCTTCAGCATAAATTACTTGGCGATATTCAGATCAGCAAGGCGAAGAAACAGCTGGTAGGTCAATTGGCTATGTCGCAGGAAAATCATGAAGATCTGATGCTTACACTGGGTAAGAGTTTTCTTACCTATCATAAAATGGACGGCCTTGATGTTATTTATAAAAAGATTAACGCGATAACTCCCTCCCAGATCCGGAATATCGCCAATGAAATCCTTGATTTTGAAAAATTGTCCATGCTGATCTATAAATAGGAGCGATGAAAATTGATAATGCACTGGAAGAATACGTATTAACGCATATTGTTGAAGAGAGTCCGCTGATGGAAAGGCTGTATCGCGAAACCCAGCTTCGCATGGTTAACGGAAGGATGTGTTCTGGCCATATTCAGGGATCCCTGCTGACATTACTCAGTAAGTTAATTTGTCCGTCACGGATTCTGGAAATCGGGACCTATACCGGTTACTCCGCCCTTTGCCTTGCAAATGGTTTGTCAGAGGGTGGAGTTATTCATACCATTGAAATTAATGATGAACTGGAAGGGCTGGCATCTGCCTTTTTCGAAGAATCTGGAATGAGGAGCCGGATTGTTCAGCATATCGGAGATGCCGAGAAGATAATACCAGCATTGGAAGATCGTTTTGATCTTGTTTTTATTGATGCCGATAAGCGGAAATACCTGACTCATTACAACCTGGTGTTCCCTAAGGTAAATGTAGGGGGTATAATTATTGCAGATAATACATTATGGGCAGGCAAAGTTGTCCAAAAAGTAGCCCGCGCCGATGAGCAAACGATGGGGATATTGCAATTCAATGACTTTGTAAGGAATGATCATCGTGTTGAAACCTTCATGATTCCGGTCCGGGACGGAATGACCATCCTACGGAAAATTTCGGAATAGATGAAGCCTTCAAAAGCAATATCTCTGACGGTGTAAATAAGTGACCGGTTGACTATTCAGGATTTAAACAGTCACCCGGTCACTTTAAAATGAAGGAAGTAATCCCTGGATCTGGATTTTATTCCATATTTAGTCGCCCAATGACTTAAATTCCTTTCCATTTTAGGTGATCCAGCCCAATTATCAGGTTTTTTTCGTATCTTTCAATAGGTTAAATATCTATTGCCATGAAAGAGGAATTTCTCCATTTTATCTGGGAAAATAAATTATTTCATGCCGATTCTCTCCTGACTGAAGATGGAGAACCGCTCCGGATTGTGAATCCCGGACGTCATAACACCCATGCCGGTCCCGATTTTTTTGATGCCAGGATTCAGATCGCGGAGACCCTCTGGGCCGGGAATGTCGAAATTCATGTGAAAGCTTCTGAATGGATCAGGCATAATCATCAAATCGATCCGGCTTACCGGAACACAATCCTCCATGTGGTTGCCATGTCAGATATGGAAGTATTTAATGATTTGGGCTCCAAGATTCCGGCCCTGGTTATAAAATGGCCCGATTGGATAACCCGGAATTACGAGATGCTGGTCAGAGGTCATGACTGGATTGCCTGTGCCGCTTATTTATATCAGGTTGATCCCTTCAAGATCAAATTCTTTCTGAACGGCATTGTTATTGAACGGTTAACCCAAAAGATCGATGCCATCGGTAAGCTTTTATCGGAGACCCGTGAGGACTGGCGAGAAACCTTTTATTGCATGCTTGCACGAAGCTTTGGTCTGCGCGAAAATGCCCTGCCTTTTGAAATGCTGGCCCGATCCCTGCCTCAATCCATATTGGCGCATCATCACGACTCACTCTTCCAGATAGAAGCACTTCTTTTTGGACAGGCAGGATTGCTGGGAGATGAACTTTTTGGAGACAATTACTACCTGGATCTTCGAAAGGAGTATCGTTTTCTGGCCATGAAATACGGATTAAAACCGATAGCCGTTCATTTGTGGAAGTTTATGCGGATGCATCCCGGAAATTTTCCTACCATCAGAATTGCTCAGTTTGCATCCCTAATTCATCATTCGCAGGGACTGTTTTCTTCCATAACAGAGGCATCTAATCTTCAGGAAATCAGACAAATATTTACACTTACTGCTTCCGATTACTGGAATAATCACTACACCTTTAACAAACTATCAGTATACAGGCCAAAGATGTTTGGCGATGAGATTTTCAGATTGGTCATAATCAATGTTATTGTTCCTTTCTATTTTTTGTTTGGAGATAACCAAAATAAACTAACTTTGAAAGACAGAGCGCTGGAGATACTTGAACAGCTGCCCGCAGAAAATAATCGTTTAATTGACAGATGGGCCGAGGCGGGGATTTCAGCAGAGAATGCCCTAGAATCTCAGGCATTACTTCAACTGCAACACAACTATTGTGAACAGAAAAGATGTCTGGATTGCACCATTGGTCATAAAATAATTGTACATGAACCAGTTTGATCAGCAAACCTCCCGAACTTTCAGAATTGCCTTTGCATTAGTCTCGGCTGTGTTTGTTACCGGATTGACAGGCTTTCATTTTATTGAAGGATACGGGTTTATCGATTCATTTTATATGACCGTTCTTTCTGTTTCGACCGTTGGATTTGAGGTGGTAAGACCCCTGTCACCAGAGGGTAAGTTATTTGTTTCATTTCTGATTATCTTTAGTCTCGGAAGTTTTGCCTTTGTTGGATCCAGCATTGTCCGTTTTTTTTTTTGATGGTGAATTTGTTAATAAACTAAAAACTAGCAGAGTGAGTAAGAGGATTGAAAAACTGACGGATCATGTGATCATTTGCGGGTATGGCCGCAATGGGGAACAGGCTGCAATGGAATTAATGGATCACAATCATCCGTTTGTAATTATTGAACGGAGAGAGAATGTTATTTCACGCATCCAGGAAGATCCAAACCTCCTGTTTATTCAGGGGGATGCCACGAACGAAGAGATTCTGCGCACAGCCGGTATCGACAGGGCCAGGGCTCTGATTGCAACCACTCCTAACGACGCGGATAATATGTTCGTCGTAATGACGGCCCGCAGCATGAACAATAAGCTGACGATCGTAAGCCGTGCCTCCGAAATTGGTTCAGATACCAAATTAAAACGGGCTGGAGCAACCAATGTCATCATGCCCGAAAGAATGGGAGGGCAACGGATGGCCAGGCTTGTCACACAACCCGATGTGGTTGAATTTATGGAATATATTATGCTGCAGCGAAATCGGGACATAAGCATTCAGGAAGTGCATTGCCGCAAAATGTCGGTTGTTAAACAGGGAAAGACCATTGGTGAGTTGAGTTTGGGTAAAGTAACCGGAACAACGATTATAGGATTGAAAAACAGCGAGGGTAAATATGTATTTAACCCGGGGAGTGATCATACACTTACTATTTACGATCAGCTTTTTGTACTGGGATCACCTGAACAGGTCAGAAACCTCAATTCATATCTTGAAGATAAAATTTAAACTGCCTGCAGATGATCCTGGCAGGCTTTAGGAATCATTGGCTCAACCTCCCCTGATGGTTGGCTGAATGGACGGCCTGTTTGGATGCATTTGCCCATACTATTCCAGGATAACCGCCGTTATAATTAAATCAATTGCAGCCTAATATTATACGAGATTATTTTTTACCTTTGTCCCGAATTTTTAATTAATGTTGATCCGTTGCTATCGAACCCGAATACTGCGGCGCAATTATTGTATCATTTTTAACATGCTATTGAAATGTATTTAACAACAGAAAAAAAACAGGAGATTTTTGAAAAGTATGGTGTAACTGCCACCAACACTGGTTCTACTGAAGGGCAGATTGCCCTTTTTTCATTCCGGATCAGTCACCTCACAGAACATCTGAAAGTCAATAAAAAAGATTTCGGAACACAGCGTGCGCTAATTGGGTTGGTTGGAAAGCGTCGGTCATTGCTCGATTACCTCAAAAGAAAGCACATCGATCGTTACCGTGCAATCATTAAGGATCTCAATCTTCGTAAATAAGGAACTACCTAAAAAGGCAATTTTCGAATTGCCTTTTTTTACCTATTTGAAGCCCCACCCATTTATTTTTAATATTCATAAAATTATTTTTTTAAATTATGTACAAAGCTGTTAATAAGACAATTGATCTTGGCGATGGACGTACGATTAACATCGAAACGGGTAAACTGGCCAAGCAGGCCGACGGATCGGTGGTCGTTAAAATGGGTGATACCATGTTGCTAGCAACAGTGGTTTCAGCAACTGAAGCTGCAGAAAACGTTGATTTTATGCCCCTTTCTGTTGATTACCGCGAAAAATACTCGGCTGCCGGAAGGTTCCCGGGTGGATTTCTAAAAAGAGAAAGCCGTCCGTCTGACGATGAGATCCTGACAGCCCGTTTGGTGGATCGTGTTTTACGTCCCCTTTTCCCTGATAACTATCATGCCGAAACTGTTGTCATGATTGCCTTGATTTCATCTGGAAAAAACGAAATGCCCGATTCTTTGGCAGGATTGGCAGCATCGGCTGCCCTTGCGGTTTCTGATGTTCCCTTCAATGGCCCGATTTCTGAAGTACGTGTAGGCCGTATAAATGGGAAGTTTGTGATTAACCCTTCTTCCGAGCAATTGACCATTGCCGATATTGATATTATGGTGGGTGCTTCCTACGATAATATTATGATGGTTGAAGGTGAGATGGACGAAGTTTCTGAGGATGAGATGCTCGATGCCATCAAATTTGCCCACGAGAACATTAAAATTCATTGCCGGATACAGGAAGAACTGGCTGCAGAACTTGGAGTTAAGAAGCGGGAGTATTGCCATGAGCAAAATGATGAAACGCTGCGTGAGCTGATCTGGAAAGATACTTACGAGAAAGCTTACGATACCGCCCGTTCACTGATCAATGATAAACACTTGCGTGTTAGTTCCTTTGCTAAAATAAAGGAAGATTTTACGGTGTCCTACAGTGAAGGGAAAGAATCTTCTGAAGTAAATAAGGGATTAATTTCCAGGTATTATCACGATGTTGAGAAGGAGGCAATGCGCCGGATGATTCTCGATGACGGTATCCGTTTGGATGGTCGTTCAACAACTCAAATCAGGCCTATCTGGGGTGAAGTATCCTATCTGCCCGGATCGCATGGTTCGGCAATCTTCACCCGTGGTGAAACACAGTCTCTGACCAGTGTTACCCTGGGAACTAAAATGGATGAGAAAATAATTGACAATGTGACCTTTAAGGGAAGAGAGCGCTTTTTGTTACATTACAATTTCCCATCTTTCAGTACCGGTGAAGCAAAAGTTCCACGCGGACTATCACGCCGCGAAATCGGACATGGTAATCTGGCACACCGCGGATTGAAACGGATGATTCCTGAAGGATTTCCCTATATTGTTCGTGTGGTTTCTGATATTTTGGAATCAAATGGTTCATCCTCAATGGCAACTGTCTGTGCAGGAACCATGGCAATGCTTGACGCAGGTATTCAGATGAAAAGGCCTGTGTCCGGAATCGCAATGGGATTGATTACCGATAAAGGCTCCGATAAATTTGCAGTTCTTTCCGATATTCTTGGCGACGAGGATCATTTGGGAGACATGGACTTTAAAGTGACCGGAACAACCAAAGGGATTACTGCTACCCAAATGGATATCAAGGTTGATGGTTTGTCGTATGAGGTAATGGCAAAAGCATTGCAGCAGGCAAAAGAGGGAAGAGCCCATATCCTTGGTAAAATACTCGAAGTGATCAGCGTTCCGCGGGAAGATTATAAGCCAAATGTTCCCAGAATTGTCACGATGATGATTCCAAAAGACATGATCGGACCGGTTATCGGTCCTGGTGGCAAAATCATTCAGCAGATTCAGGCTGATACTAAGGCGACGATCTCAATTGAAGAGATTGAAGATCAGGGTCGTATTGAAATCAGTGCTCCGGATAAAGAGGCAATCGATGCTGCGATAGCACGAATTCGTGCTATCGTTGCAATTCCTGAAGTTGGAGAAATCTACAAAGGGAAGGTGAAATCAATTGTACAGTTCGGTGCCTTCATTGAAATTATGCCTGGTAAAGAGGGCCTTTTACATGTTTCGGAGATCGACTGGAAACGGATCGAAAATCCTGAAAGTGTCTTAAAAGTAGGTGATATCATTGAGGTTAAACTGTTGGAAGTCGATCAGCGTTCCGGAAAATTGAAACTTTCGCGTAAAGCGTTACTTCCAAAGCCTGAGGGACAGGTCGAAGGTGAAAGATCAGACCGGGGGCCACGCCCCGAAAGAAGCGAAGGGAGAGACCCTGGACATAGTCATTCACTCAAAAAGCCAAATCAGTAAAAAACAATAAAAGTGCCTGGAAAAACCAGGCCTTTTATTTTATATCCTGTTGATGGATCACCAGAATAATTAGGAAGACCGTTAAAATATGGAAATGTTAACCTATCCAATAACTCATCAGGGCACAAAATAATTGACTTAATTGGATTTTTGTTGCTATTAATGAGTTAATTTTTAATGTAAAATTGATTAAAATAGTTTTTCTATAACATTAAAAGAATGTATTTTTGCGGGTAAAGCAATAAAAACTAACAATTCATTTATCAATCAATTATTGTAATGAGAAATTTTAAATTTAGTTATTTGGTTTTATTCATTTTTGGCACTGCCCTTATAATGAGTTGTGCTTCTCTGAAAAAAATGAAAAGGGATGCTGGAAAAGTGAGCTATTCAGTTGTTCCTGAAACTCTTGAAGCTCATAATGGCAAGGTTGACGTTGCTTTACAGGGTCGCATTCCTGCAAAATATTTCGTTAAAAAGGCCACTATTGTTGCCACTCCGGTTCTTAAAACTCCAGAGGGTGAAAAATTCTATGAGCCTTATATCCTTCAGGGAGAAAAAGTTAAGGCTAATAATAAGGTAATAAAATATGCTGAAGGTGGAAGTGTCTCTTACAAAGGTTCTATTCCCTTTGAATATGCCATGCGAAAATCAGAGCTCTATCTGAAAATCCACGCTACCAAAGGTTTGAAAGCTCTTGATTTTGAGCCGGTAAAATTGGCAAACGGAGTTATTGCCACAAGTACACTGGTTGACAACAGCCCAATTTCAATACTAGGTTACCAAAAGAGCAAAAATACTACAGGGGTCTATGATCCTTCGATTGATAAATTTCAACGGGTTGTTCCCGATAAATATGTTGCTGACCTTATCTACCTGATTAATAGTTCAGAAGTACGAGGCAAGGAAATGACCAAAGAGGAAATTCAACATTTAAGCAAATATATTAAAGAAGCCTACAAGGCTGAGCGTAAAGAACTTAAAGGAGTGGAAATTTCGGCTTACGCTTCACCGGACGGCAAGTTAGATTTTAACACACAGCTTTCTCAGAAACGTCAGGGTACTTCCTCTAAAGTCATTGAAAAGGATTTATCCAAAAATCAGGTCAAGACTGAGCTGAAGACCAAATATACCCCGGAAGACTGGGACGGATTTAAGGAACTGATGGAGAAATCAACCATCCAGGATAAAGAATTGATCCTTCGTGTGCTCTCTATGTACTCTGATCCTGAAGTTCGTGAACGTGAGATTAAAAACCTCTCAGCTTCATTCACAGCCGTAGCCAGTGACATTCTTCCTAAACTTCGCCGTGCAAAAATTACTGCCTCTGTGAATTTAATCGGACGCACCGATGATGAAATCAGTACGCTGGCAATCAGTGATCCTTCGAAACTTAATCAGGCTGAATTGCTTTATGCGGCTACTTTAACTACAAACCCACAGGTTCAAAAAACGATCTACACCAATTTCACCAAGGTGTATTCTGATGACTGGCGCGGTTACAATAACCTGGGAAGCGTAGTTTTTGGTCTTGGTGATGCTGACGGTGCTGCTTCTGATTTTGAAAAAGCTGACAGACTTGATCCTAAGAATCCGATCGTTCAGAATAACCTGGGTTGTATCGAACTGAAAAAGAAAAACCTTGCCAAAGCGGAAGAACTTTTTGGAGCAGCTACCGGTGCAGGAAATGAAGTTCATGATAACCTTGGAATCGTAAAAATTATGCAGGGACAATACGAAACTGCAGTGAAATATTTCACCGACGATTCACAGAATGTGGCTAATCATGCATTGGCACAATTGCTGAACAATGACAATAACGGCGCATTACGTACCTTAAACGGAGCTACTGTTGAAACAGGACGTATTGCTTACCTGAAGGCTATTATTGCTGCCCGTACTGCCAAATCCAGTATGCTGTTTGAAAACCTTGGTAATGCAGTCAAAAAAGATGCAGCTTATAAGGATTTGGCTAAGACCGATCTTGAGTTTGCAAAATATTTTGATGACCAGAATTTCAAATTGATTCTTCAATAAAAAGAGTAAAAACTCATATAAAACTAAGGGAGCTTAATCGGCTCCCTTTTTTTGTCATTCCGATTTAATTATCGCCAGTTGTGATTTCGAAATTTCCGTTTTAAATAGCCAGTTTTAAAATGATGGGAGGGTCAGAGGATTGATTTATTTCTCAATGGTAATTCGTGCATCCACAGCAATAATCCGGTCGCCTCTGCCTATTAAAGGATTAATATCCATCTCTTTAATTTCAGTCGCATATCGAAGCATCGAGGATAATCGCACAATTATCCCGGCGAATTTCGTCCGGTTGACTCCTGGTCTACCCCTGAAGCCCTTGATCATCGGGTAAGCTTTCAGGCTGCGGATCATCGAAATAGCTTCATCGATAGTCAATGGTGCAAGTCCTGAAGTAACATCCTTCAGCACCTCGACAAAGATTCCCCCGATTCCGCATAGAATGACGTGCCCAAATTTAGGTTCATATTTGGCTCCAAGGAACAGCTCTGTCCCATCAGCCTGTTGTGCAATTAAAACAGCGGTGGTCCCGTCAATACCCATCATCCGGTTGAATTCAAGCCGTACAGACTCCTCTGACCGGATATTTAGTGACACTCCACCTACATCGGTTTTGTGAACCGGTCCCACAACTTTCATCACAACCGGAAATCCAATCTCACGTGCTGCTTTAAGGGCTTCATCACTTGTGTTTGTAACTATTTCATTTACAAATGGTATTGATGCTGCACTAAACAAGTCATGGATTTTTTCAGGGGGTAATTGTCCGGTTTCGCAGCTTTCAATGATTCGCCTGATCCTGGGAACATCCACCCCTTCTAGCATGATATTCTCATCGGATGGAGCAGGAGTGCGGTAAACCCGTGTCAAAGCCCTGCCCAGAAGCACCTCATCCGGAAAGTTTATATTCCCGTGGGATAAGAAATAGGCCAGATCCTTTTTTACATTCAGGACTGAAGGGAGGATGGGAAATATTGGCTTTTTGCAGCTCTTCATTTTAATGTCAAGAACTTTATAAACATCTTTGACGGAAGTTAATCCTGGACTCCCAAAGATCACTGCCATTCCATCGATCTCTTGGAAATCATTTTCGCAGGCATCAATGATTTCACCCAGTTGTTCAGCAGTCCCGGTGGCCAGGAAATCGATGGGATTCTCAACCGAAGAGCCGGCAAATAATTTCGATTTCAATGAATTTTTGGCCAATAAATCCGAAAGTTGGGGAATGTTCAATCCGCCGGCTTCAAGCGCGTCAGTTAACATCACAGCCGGCCCTCCGGCATGGGTGATAATGGCCATATTTTTACCCTCAAGCTTTTTGGTCATCAGGATTCCAGCTACCGTGGTTAGCTCTTCCCTTCCATAGCACCTCACAATTCCCGCTTTGCGGAAAAGTGCTTCAACGGCAGAATCTGAGCTGGCCATGGCTCCCGTATGCGATGAGGCGGCCCTGCTTCCCGCGGAGGAACTTCCCGCTTTGATTGCCGCCAGTCTGAATCCTTTATTCACCAGTGAACGTGCATGGTGCAGGAATTTGTCCGGGTTGTTTATTGCTTCAATATAAAGTAACTTCACCCGCATCTGGCGCTCCTCCTCTGCATGCAGATCCCAGTATTCCATCACCTCTTCAATGCCGATCTGGGCCGAATTGCCGACTGAAATAACCCGTGAGAAATGAACTCCCTTGGGGATCGCAGATTCAATAATAAAGACGGCAGTTGCACCTGATCCAGACACAAAATCGCAACCATCTGACCGGAGATGAGGAATAGGGGTTGTAAAAACACCGGCATATTCGGGAGTCAGAACTCCGATGCAGTTGGGTCCAACCAGGCAACCCCCGGTTTGATTTATGATCGAAGTCATCTTATCTTCAAGAAGTTTTCCGTCCGGGCCTGTTTCGCTGAATCCCCCGGAAATCACGATAAATGCACGAACATTCTTTGTTATAGCCAGAAATTCAACAATTTCAGGACAACTTTTTGCCGGAATTGCCAGAATTGCAAGATCAGTCTCTGGAAGATTATCCAGGATATTATAGGTTTTGACGCCCTGGATCTCAGGACTGTTTGGGTTGAAGGCACGTAGTTCGCCCTGGAATTCGTGTTCCAAAAGATTTTTGAGTACCTTGCCTCCGGGTTTGGTTATATCGTTGGAAGCTCCCACGATCACAATGCTTTTTGGAGCTAATAATTGCCTGTTCAGCATGATATTCGATGTGTATAGGTTATTCATTCAAACATACACGAAAATCAGACAAATACAAATGAGAACCATCATGGAGC
>Ga0364867_10175_pt3 | contig 20676 bp, 16 predicted proteins | sample ExccelAu500001D4_3_FD_206915 | JGI IMG/M metagenome (GOLD analysis project Ga0364867, IMG submission 206915) | Enriched cells from Trout Bog Lake Hypolimnion, Wisconsin, USA - BchlTB.Aug13.5000.01.D4 | ecosystem: Environmental > Aquatic > Freshwater > Lake > Hypolimnion/Profundal zone | place...
GAGAATGGAATCCTTGATATAAAACAGGATTCATATATGTATTAAAAGATTTATCTGTGAATAGTGAAAGAAAAGGGGTTATACCTGTGCCACCTGCTATAAACACTGTGTTCGTCTTATTATGTTTTTGGTCAAATAAATTACCAAAAGGAAGTTTAATAGTGACCTTCATGCCTGCATGCAGTTCATTCTTCATTCGTTTTGTGAAAACTCCTTTAACTGAAAAAGTAATTTTAATAAATTCTTCAGAAGGAGCTGATTGCATGCTAAAGCAACGTGATTCAGGCCATCCAAAACTCGGATCATGTTCATCCAGAGCAAGATGGAGGAATTGCCCGGGAGAGAATTTATATTGACCACTGAGTGATTTTAACTCAACGGTATAAAGATTTTCACCCTTATTAATGATTTGAGTGACCTGAGAAGGATATTTTTTAACGAGCGCCACCTATCTTTTTACCTGAGTAATGAAAATGGTTAGGGTTTCTTCGATATAGCTGAACATTTCATCTTTTAATCCCGGGTAAGTTCCAAGAAAAAAAGTATGATTCATTATATAATCTGTATTCGATAAGGTTTTGGGAATTCTATATGCTTTATTCATAAAGCCAGGCTGTTTGATCAAATTGCCTGCAAAGAGATATCTTGTTTCTATCAGGTGTTCGTTGAAATGTTTTATGATTTCATCCCTGGTAAATGGACAATCAGGTTTAAGAGTAACAATGAAACTAAACCAGGCAGGATCGGATTTTGGCGTTGCCTCAGGAAGAATAAAATATTCCTGATATTTATTGAAGATCTGATAAAGTCTTTTAAAATTGAGTCTTCGATTATCACAGAAAGAACTGAGCTTGTCAATTTGAGCTGCACCAATAGCTGCTTGTATATCGGTCATTTTCAGGTTATACCCGATCTCTGAATATACGTATTTATGATCATAACCCTGAGGAAGGTTGCCAAAGGTTTGTGTGAATCTTTTTCCGCAGGTATTATTCTCACCCCCTGAGCAATAGCAATCACGCCCCCAGTCGCGAAAAGCCCTGACCAGTTGTGCTAATAATGGATCATTTGTAATAATAGCGCCACCTTCGCCTGTTGTAATGTGATGGGCAGGATAAAATGAAATTGTTGAAAGATGACCAAATGTACCAGTATACTTTCCACTGTATTTGCTTCCAAATGCATCACAATTGTCCTCTATCACCCATAGATCATAAGTCTTTGCCAATTCCATCACAGCATCTATATTAAATGGATTGCCTAAAGTATGAGCGATGAAAATACACCTGGTCTTTGGTGTTATGGCCATTTTCATCATCTCTGTATCAATGTTGTATGTAGGTATATCAACATCTACAAAGACCGGTATAAGACCATACTGAAATATTGGGGTCACTGTGGCCGGAAATCCAGCAGCTACTGAAATTACTTCATCGCCAGGCTTTAATCTTTTATCGCCAAGTTTTTCTGATGTAAGTGCAGAAAAAGCAAGTAAGTTTGCCGAAGAACCGGAATTAGTAAGTAAAACATTTTCAACATTTAAGAATTCTGCGATCTTTTCGGCAAAGAGCTCTGAAAATCTCCCTTCAGTTAACCAAAAATCAAGTGAGGCATCTACGGCACTGATCAGTTCATTCTCATCAAAAACCCTGCCAGCATAGTTAACTCTTGATTTACCAGGGATAAATTCCTGTTTCGAAAACTTTTCCCGGTAAAATCCTTCGGTATGAAAATGCAACACTTTTCGAAGCATTTCCTCAATTTTTTTTCTATTGATCCTGCCAATTCTCTGTTTTAAAAGATCTGGAGCAACCAGCATTTGTTTTGAGACCTGAAAAACCAATTGCCGTGAAAGTGCCCCATCTTCAAGGTCGGCAATACCAATTTCAAATTCATACTTCTCAATCGGTCCTTCTCCTTTATAGACACCTGCAAGTACAAGTACATCAGACTTAAAATCAGCGTGTCGTAAAATTACAACAGGATGGGATACTGATGTATTAATGTCGTTCCTATAAACATCATACATGTACAATTCTCCCACAAGAGATGAAGGTTTATGCATTTGTTCCATTTAATATTTTTCGTTACGGAATCACCCTTCAAATACCCTGGAAATGTTTCCTGGTGTTATATGGGTGATGTCCTTTTTAACCAGAGTAAACTGCTTTCCATTCCCTACAGTCTACAAATATATATAATCCCTCTTGATCGTTCTATAAAAGTGCTTTATATATATTATGCAAAAAAGGCTGTCTCTTTCGTGACAGCCTTTTTTAAGCAGGTTACTTTAAACTCGATTAATGCTGTACGACCACCGATTTGGTGATTCTTTCTTCACCTGAAGTCAGCACTACATAATAAACACCACTAGGCAGGTTGGCTGTTGAAACCGACAGTTCCTTTGATGCATCGGCATTCAGAGTAGTTGTCAGAACTTTTAATCCTAAACGGTTATACACAACCATATCATAATTACCTTTAGCGCTTTCATCCAGATTTACATTAAATCCATTATCAGAAGGATTGGGATATACACCAAAGCTCTTATAGATTGCAATTTTAAAGTTAGTACCTTGGCAAATAATACTAGGATCAAGAACACTCATAACTTTAATATAATAATCGATACCTGCAGGGAGGTAATCAGGTATATACCAATCGCAGGCTACTCCGGGTTGCGAAGTTTTGATGATTTCCATCGCAAGTGATGAAGTTCCCTTCCATAATTCGATTCTGACATTTTCATCAACACCGGATTTATTCCATGAGATCTGTGTGATAGTGCCTCTTGGAATTACAGTACCACCCAATGGAGCTAATAAAGTTAAAGTACCAGTAGGAGATGAACTATTAATATTAATAGCAATCGAGTCATGGATACCTGGAAAACCCTCTCTTTCAACAATTATAGAATGTGGACCTCTTGAAATGCTACCAGCGTTTGGAATCCACCAGTTGAACAAATAGCCATAAACGTCGGCCATGATAGAAGTTTTATTTGAGTGAAAATCACCATCAGCATAAAAAAGATTGACATTTTCTGAAAAATTCTTTGTCCATGTAATTGTTAGCAATGTCCCGGTTTGACAGGTTACTCCGGCAAGAGGTGCGGTAAGAGCTACAGTAAAATTAGTGTTACCGTTAGCATCCGTAATTTGAAAATCCCGAGAAGTTATTACAACCCCTGGAATACCTGTTGCGAAAAATTTCAGTGTGTAATTTCCAAACTGCATGCTTGCAGGAATAAACCAGTTATATGAAGAACCCCAGATGTTGGTACAAATGGTCGAGACTTTAGTACCACTTGTATGCCATAACTCAATATCTACATTTTCAGGAATATTTGTTTTTGTCCAGGAAATGGTGTGCAGTTGGTTATATGCCCATGGTTGGATAGGAGTAAGAGCAGGAGTGTTGACAGTAATACTGCGCCCACCACCATTTCCTCCGGTGGGAACAACTGCAAAATAATGAGCTGAAAATAGAAATTTGCCAGCAGTATCCTGATTATATAGTACGCTTCTTACCTTAATTTTATAATAACCAAGAGTTTGGATATCACTTACATACCAATTTGTAGTAGTTCCATAAACATTTGCACTGATAAGACCTGTACTATCCGCAGCGGATCCTGTGGAATCAGGATATTTAACCAAGTAAACATTCACGTTTTCCGAAAAATCCTTTGCCCAGCTTATAGTTTGATTCGTTTGCCTCTGAACGTAGTTTCCAGTAGGTGCGAATGTCACACTTGTAATAGTCTGGCTATTTGCTGTTATATGAAACAAGGCACTGAGGGTGTTGGTTGTAGGATCATTGATATTCGATAAGCGAATTTTATAACCGGCAGGGTTTATTGAAAAACTTGCCGGAATAGTCCAGATATAAGATGTTCCGGCATATGCTCCGAGAGATTGAAGAACCGTAGCCCCGGTAACATCCATTAAATCTATCTGAACATTAGAGGAAAGATTATCAGTCCATGAAATTGTGTGTGGAACACCTATTTCCCAATGATCCGTTGAAACCGGTGAAACGACGGTGATATAAGGTTGCGTGTCGTCTACAATAGAGAATACTGGGCTTGTGCCATAAATAATCCATAACGGGTTACTAAAAACTTTAATTTGGTAATCAGCGCCAGTTGTAAGACCCGTGGGTATAAAATAAGAATAGGATGTGCCAGAAACATTAGAATTAACGTCTCCGACTTTTACACCAGTTTTCCAAAGCTCAATCCAAAAAGTGCCGGTAACCCCGGATGTTGTCCATGTAATGTTTTGGGTTGTACCTTTTTGCCATACTGCAGCTCCTGTGGGTGCTGTCACAGTGATGCTCTGGCTATAGACATTGCTGCTAAAAGCCAGAACAAATAACCCTAATAAAAGGGTGCTAAGAATGTAACCTGCTTTTTTCATATGGATTCGTTTTTGATAAAAATCAATTATTAATTTTCCAAGGTTCAAATATAAGAAGGAAATTTCAAAAAACAAGCATGTGTGACTAAAAATTTAGTAAATGTAGCTTTTTTTCGGGTAAGTGTAACATGGCTGCTGAATTGTTGAAGATAATTTGTAATGGAATTGTTAACACCATTGATGTCCCGATTGTATTTGTGTTAAATTTGTATATCATTTTTCTGCTGCTTATTTACTATTTAATTGTTAATTGATTTTACCCGTCTACCTTGTTTAATTAAAGAGTTCAATATGAAATTAAAAGCTTTCCTGTTATTGGTCTTGTTTTATGGCAGTTATTCGAATAGCCTTTATTCCGCAAATCCAACTTGGATCAATTATACCAGTGGCAATATAATCAGTTCAATGGCTATTGAGGGTAGTTTTATCTGGAACGGAACGAACGGAGGATTGGTGGAGTTTGACTACTCGTTTGGAACAAAACAATGCTTTAACAAAGCCAATTCAGGCCTTCCCGAAAATAATATTACAGCGATCCATATAAACCTGCAGGGTTTAAAATGGATTGGCACAGCGGCTTCAGGTCTCGTATCCTTTGATGGTACTACATGGAAGGTCTATAACAGTTCCAATTCAGGTTTGCCGGGTAACAGCATAGGCGCCCTTGCAACTGATGCGGCCGGAAACCTGCTTGCAGGTACTGTTGGAAAAGGACTGGCCAGATACAACGGAACCACATGGACGGTGTTCAATAAATCCAATTCGGGTTTGCCATCCAATAACATATATTCAATTATGGTTGATATTAATGGAAAATACTGGATTGGCACGGATGCCGGTATGGTTTTGTACGATGGTGTGACCTGGACGGTATACACACAGACAACTTCAGGCCTACCCGGCAACCTGGTTAATGCCATTGCTACTGACTCCCTGGGGAAAGTCCTGATTGGCACACAAAATGGATTTACCACCTATGATGGAGTTGACTGGAAGGTTTATGACACCTTGAATTCAGGGCTCCCTAACAATGTTGTCAGATCTGTTACTGTTGATCAGAATGGTTATATCTGGATTGGTACACAAAACGGATTGGCCGGCTTTAACGGCACTACCTGGAAGGTTTATAACACGAAAAATTCAGGGATTCCCGGGAATATCATCGGTGGCACCGTTATCGACTCACAAAATAAACCATGGATTGGAACTGACCAGGGTTTGGCTCTTTATGCAACCGCTTACTGGGATGCTTATCAATTATCCAATTCCTCCTTACCCAGTAACTGGTGCAAGACCATTGCGATCGATACTAAAGGGACCAAATGGATAGGAACAGAGGAGGGGCTTTCAAACAATAACGGGGCAACCTGGGTGATGTATGATAAGGTGAATTCAGGATTGGCGGTAAGCACAATAAATGTGCTTAATGTGGATAAACAGAATAATGTCTGGATTGGCGCGAGCGAATATGAAATCTTCTACGGAGGGCTTACTATGTTTAACGGGACCAAATGGTCTCGCTTCGGCACCGATAATTCAGGGATCCCGGGGGATGAAGTGACGGCAATCGCGCTCGATGGAAATGGTCTTATATGGATAGGAACAGCATCAGGTGGCCTGGGCAAGTTTGACGGGACGGTATGGACGGTTTACAATACCGGAAACTCCCCGATACCTTCGAACCATGTTCAGGCTGCCGCAACCGATTCAAAGGGCAATAAATGGATAGGAACAGCTTCAGGACTGGCCAAATTTGATGGTACCAATTGGATGAATTACACCCCTTCAAATTCCGGGCTCCCATACCTCAGCGTTTACCTGATCACTATTGATAAAAGCGACAACCTTTGGATCGGGACCAACGCAAATTCAGTAAATTACGGAGGGTTGACGCGGTTTGACCAGACCAACTGGTATAGCTATACGACTTCCAATTCAGGATTGCCAGACAATCATATCAATGGCATCGCACTGGATTCAAAGAGCCAGGTTTGGATTGCTACAAATAGTAAAGGGATGGCGGAACTGAGCGGAAACAGCTGGATGGTATACAACAAATCAACATCTGATCTTCCTGATGACAATACCCTTTCAATTGCTGTAGATCCCAATGATAATAAGTGGATTGGCACACTGAACGGTGGTACGTCGGTGTTCAATGAAAATGGTATTTCAAGCCTGGGGATCGAGGATGATAACCATCTGAGCTCGTTGCAGATCACTGCCTATCCAAATCCGATGACTCTAAGAACAACTTTCGCTTATTCCCTGCCTGAATATTCACTGGTAAAAATCAGCATTTTCAACAGCTTTGGAAGCAGGGTAGGTGAGATTGTAAATGCTTATCAGCAAAAAGGCGAGCAAAAAGTGATATGGAGCTCTGACAACCTGTCCGGGGGAATTTATTTATACAGGATTGAAGCCGGAAGCGATATCAAAACCGGGAAGATCATTGTTATACGATAAAATCAACAATATGAACACCTTGGTAAGCTCCGGCACCTGTTTCCGCAGCAAACTTCGGGGAATTGACCCGGAAAGATAAATATTATCTCTTTTTTTCCGCAACAATTTTCCCTCTTAAAACACAGTCATCACTCCAGAAATATTTCCATTGGCCAAACCGGCCGGCTAATGCAATTTCCCCGAATTTAACTTTCTCTTCCGATTTCAGACTCCAGTCGGTCATGGGGGCCAGGTCATCATTTTCGCGCGAAAGTCCGAACTGCTCCAGCCAGTTAAGGATGCGGCCAAGCGGCTCTTTTCGCTTATGATCAAAGATGACATTGGCCCAGGGAACCCATCTTGTATGGACATCGAGGATGTCAGGCTCACTTCTTATAAGTCCCATCTCAATCAGTTCAGCACAAACTTTTGCTGCAATCATTTCATCCGTCTCTGTTTTCGGTTTTGACCTGGAAAAATAAACTTCAACCTGTATGCCGGTCTGCCCGGGAATACCGTTGTTTGGCGAAAGGCTTTCAATGCAGGTAATCCTGGTTGAATACTTTTCAGGATCATATACATACAACCAGTTGAATGGTTTTAATGAGACATGACCGGCAATAACGTTTATCAACAGTAATGATGAACAATTCAGGGATCTGGCATCCAGTTTGATTTCAGCCGGGGCATCACTTCGTTCAATCAGTTCTGGCAAGGGGAGGGTGTTTATTAACTCTTCATATTTATGTTTTGTTCCATCGCTGAAACTGATAGTTTTATCATGGAATGAGATGAAGGAAACTTCTTTATTGAGTTCAATGTTTGCACCATTAATAAGCTCATTGGCAAATGACAGATAGCCTCCTGTTTTAGGATACCTGACCTCAGTAATATAATGTGTTTTCTTTTCCGGCGGACCGGAATACCCGTTTTTTACATCATCTACCGAAGGATAAAATACCCGTTCCCCAACCCAGTCTGTTGTTAACATTACAGGGTGATTCGCCCAGTATTTTTTAGTATATTCCCTTGGAAAGTTCTCGTAGAAAGTCCGGCCGAAAGCCATAAGCAACCATTCCTCATAATTATCAGGAGTTTTATCAGAATCATTTCTCGTTTTGAGGAAATCCTCGAGAACCTGATCTCTCAAAGGCTGGGGTATTGCATAAAGGTTGCTCTGGGCAGGCTGAGGGATCCAGTTTCCATGGAAATAATTGGTTACAGTTACCGAAAATTGAAGGAACTCAGATTCAACACTTTTCTGAAAAAGATCCCTTACGTAGTTATGTTTTGTGAACGATAAATGCGGTCCTTCATCCCAGGTAAATCCATTTTTAACATATGAATGTACATGCCCCCCTGCATATCCTTTTTTTTCAAATATCTTACAGTTCCGATGGCCCAGGTGATATGAACTGCTTAATCCTGCCAGACCTCCTCCAAGTATGGTAATCATTTGCATTCAGTGTTTTGAATTGATCAGGTCCAGCCCTTCTCTGATTGAAATTTTACTTTTCCATCCCGGTAAGCTGGGAAAAGTCGGTTGAAATTTCATGATTTCCCTGTCCCTGTATGGATAAAAGCCGGCTTCAACCGGCAGGTCGGCTTTCATATAACTGGCTACCAGGGTAACCAGATCCTTTAACTTATATGTTTCACCGGAATACACAGAAAAATGTTCATTCCGGGTTATGACTTTTTCAGCCATCAGACTCATGCAGCAAATAAATGCATCAACAGCGTCATCAATATATAAATAACAGATTTCCTGCTCGCCCGGCGACATTTTCAATGTTTCATTTTTCATGATGGCATCGAGGACAAGATTGATAAATTTAGGTCGTGAATCACCGGGACCATACGTATCTGTAAGTTCCAGGGTAACATAAACCGTACTTGTAATTTCCTCATAGTACTTCATTATGGCTTCAAAGCTGTATTTTGTCGCAGCATAAAGGTTTTGTGGATTATACCCATTATGTTGTGAAAAGACAAAATAGGTTGAAGTATTGATGAAGAACGGGATCTTCAATTGACGGCATAGTTCAAGCAGATGGGTCCCGAATTTGACATTCGAATCGATCAGGGGCGTAATCTGTTCAGGCTTGTGATTGTTTAAGAACAGGGTTGCAAGATGAACTATAAAATCGATTTTACTTTCTGAGAACGGTACTGTAAGACTTTCAAAGCTGCCGTCGTAAGTGATTGTTTCTGCAGGTAAAAAAACCGATTCACTGGCCGGAATAACCGCAATTAGTTTTGCCCCTGTTGCCGAAAGCTTGTTGATAAGATTCCGACCGATAAACCCCGAGGCGCCGGTAACCAGTATGGTTTTATTTTTCAGGTAATTAGTAGGCATACTGATATTTCTGTATTCAATAATTAAAGTAGTTGCTGATCTGATCTTCTGTAACTACCCTGATATCCTTTTTACCCAGCCAGGCCTTGTTCCAGTCCACAATGCTTTTCAGAGCGGTTTCGAGGTTCCATCTCGGAAACCAGCCCAGCCTGGCTTTGGCTTTTGAACAGTCCAGTTTAAGGTAGCTGGCTTCATGGGGCTGGGGATGTGTATCGATTTTGTAAGAGGCATCCTTCCCCCACATTTTACAAATAGTGCTGATCACCCATTCCACATTCCTCGCATCTGAATCATCAGGGCCGAAATTCCAGGCTTCAGCATAAGCGGTTCCGTTGCTGAATAATCTTTCGGCCAGTGTAAGATAGCCTGTAAGGGGTTCAAGCACATGCTGCCATGGCCTTACAGCATAAGGGCTTCTGATCATTACTTCTTCTCCCGTTGAAATGGCCCTGATAAAATCGGGGATCAACCGGTCGCCGGCCCAGTCACCTCCGCCGATCACGTTTCCTGCACGGGCCGATGCCAGTGCGACTCCATGCTTTTCATATTCTTTTTCATTGAAAAAGGAACTCCTGTAAGCAGAGGTTACAAGTTCAGAACAACCTTTGCTGTTGGAATACGGATCATAGCCTCCCATAGGTTCGTTTTCGCGGTATCCCCAAAACCACTCCCGGTTTTCATAACATTTATCGGTAGTTACGTTGACGATGGCTTTGACACCTCCCGCCTGCCGGCAGGCTTCAAGTAAATGTACAGTCCCCATCACATTAGTCGAATAGGTCTCAACAGGATTTTTATAGGATTCACGAACAAGAGGCTGGGCGGCCATATGGATGATGATCTCAGGTTGTACTTTTTTCAAAGTGGCAAGCAGGCTCTTATAATCACGTACGTCGCTGATGGTTGACGAAACCAGTTCATGGATTTTCGCTTCTTCGAACAGGCTTGGATTTGTCGGCGGTTCCAAAGCATAACCGTGAACTCTGGCTCCCATACTATGCAGAACAAGGCAAAGCCATGAGCCTTTGAATCCGGTATGTCCGGTGATCAGTACCTGTTTATCCTTCCAGAATGTTCTTAATGCACTCATATCACCAGACTTTCCAATCACATTTTTCGGAATTCCACATTGCTTCGAGCTCGATCTTATCGCGTAAAGTATCCATCGGTCTCCAGAAACCTTTATGCGTGAAAGCCATCAGCTGATTATCCTGGGCGATATGTTCAAGCGGAGCTCTTTCCCAGGTTGTTTCATCGCCTCCGAGGATGTAGTCGAATATTTTCGGCTCAAGAACAAAGAAACCTCCGTTTATATAGGCCCCGTCGCCACTCGGTTTTTCCCTGAAAGAATTTACATGGTGACTGTTTTCATCCAGTTGAATTGCACCAAACCTTCCTGCCGTTTGAACTGCAAGAAGTGTGGCTAGTTTTCCATGTTGCTTATGGAACTCTAGCAACTTCGAAATGTTCACATTGCTGAGCCCGTCGCCGTATGTAAGCATAAACGTTTCGTTGCCGGTATACTTCTGAACCCGCTTGATGCGGCCGCCGGTCATAGTTTTCAAACCGGTATCGGCCAGGGTAACTTTCCATGGTTCGGTCTCAAGGTTCAGCAATTCCATCTTGTTGGTGCTGAGATCGAACGTTACGTCTGACTGGTTGAGGAAGTAATCTGCAAAATATTTTTTTATCAGGTAGCCTTTATAACCGCAGCAGATCACAAAATCATTAAACCCATAATGGGAGTATATCTTCATTATATGCCAGAGAATGGGTTTGCCTCCGATTTCAACCATTGGTTTTGGTTTGAGATCAGTTTCTTCACTTAGCCTTGTTCCAAGCCCTCCTGCCAGAATAACAACTTTCATAGACGATCAATTAAATCAGTAAATAACTTTTTTGATGATAAATAAATACAGTTTTGTGAGTAAAGGTACAAATTCATGTTAAAAATATCATCCACCGGGTTTATTTTATAAATGAGGGTTGTCATGGATCACCGGGTCAACCAGGTTTTTCAGATGCCAGCCTATAGCCCTCACATAAGCATAAAAGTAGCTTATTTTCCCTTTAACCAGGAATTTCAGTGCGTTTTTCGGTACGGCTATTGTGAGCTGATAAAGAACACCGAGGTAAAAATCTTTTCCCTCCACATGGCGACGCATAAACACCAGCCTGTTCCTGTTCTGGTAATAGACTTTGGATGCGCTGAGCTTGCCGACCGAAATGGATTCCTTATGATATACCAACGAATTATGCACATACCATATGGTATAGCCTGCTTTTTTGATCCTGTAACTCCAGTCTGCTTCTTCGTAATACAGGAAGAAAATATAGGACATGATCCCGATTTCCCTGATCACCTTCATCGATACCATCATCGAGGCTCCATGGGCATATGGTGTTTCCCTGTCCTGGTTGTATTGTCCCATGTCCCGTTCATGGTTACCGATTGCGAAACTGCGCATGCTGCGAGGATCGAAGGGTGTGTACCCTGCAAACTGTATTACCTGACGGTCATAGTAAAACCGCAGTTTGGAACTGACGCAGCCGATTTTTTGATCACTTTGCATTTTTGCAACCAGGGGTTCAAGGAATCCTTTATCAACAATGGTATCATTGTTCAGCAGCAGCACATATTCGCCCCGGGCGCGCATGATTCCCAGGTTGTTCCCCCCGGCAAAACCCATATTGATATTGCTTAAATAAAGTACGACCGAAGGGTACCTTTCCTTAATCAGATAAGGATTGTCATTTTCAGAATGATTATCAACAACGATAATCTCTATATTGGGATAGGAGATTTTTGTAAGCGATTCAATCAGCTCAAGAGTGTCTTCGGAACCATTGAAGTTGACGGTAACTATCGACACAAGAGGGTAAGCCGCTGAACTCATTTCAGTCCAGGCTTATGTTTTTATGGACATCGGGATTAAAGGCATTGACAAAATGCCATCCAATACCATTTTTATAGGCAATGAAATGTTTGAATTGTCCTTTAACCAGGAACATCAGCATATTTTTCGGGACTGCCATTAAAAACTGGTACATTAATCCGATAAGGAATTTAAGTCCATGTACGTTACGCCTCAGGTATAGTATACGGTTCCTGTTGATAAAATAGGTTTTATAGGGACTCATAGCTCCTGTAGTCATTGAATCTTTATGAAATATCAGGGAGTTGTGCACATACGCGTTCTTATAACCGGCATCATTGAACCTTTGGAACCAATCCATTTCGTCATAATAAAGAAAAAATAATTCAGAGATCAGTCCCACTTTTTTAATTGCCTCCATGGGGATAAGTGCGGCAGTACCACAACCAAAATGAGTAAAACGATCTTCCTCGTATTGCCCTACGTCCTTTTCGTCAAAACCTATACCTCTGTTTCTCACGGTGATGGTAGTGATCGCTGTAAATCCAATATATTGTATGGTGTCGGGTTTATAAAAAAACCGGATCTTGGGATTGGCTACTGCTATGGTCGGATCACTCTCCAGTTTTGCAACAAGGGGTTCCAGGAACCCGGGTTCAACCTCTACGTCGTTGTTGATCATTAAAATGTACTTCCCTTTGGCAGCTCTGATGCCCACATTGTTCCCGCCTCCATATCCTAAGTTCTCCTTATTTTCAATAAGGGTTATTTCGGGGTATGTCTCTTTCACAATCCCTGGTTTCTTTTTATCTGATGCATTATCAAATATTATAACCTCATAATTGGGGTAGGTGATTTTTTTCAGGGACTTAAGAAAATCCAGGGTAAGTTCAGGCTGGTTATAGGTTCCTGCCACAACTGAAACGAGAGGAAACTCTTCTTTCATAAACCGATATTTTTAATTCTACCTGGCAATGACGTAAATGTACATATTAATTTACTGCTCCGCTCTTTCTTCCGAACCAGGAACAGGATGTTTGTTATTTTCATTTTCTTTTGCCTCCTGATTTTTATGCTGGAGAAATCCGATCAGGAAACCAAGTGGTACAAAAAGTACAAAACCAATAGCTAAATATACCGCAACACCAGTCATGAAGACAATGTTTTATTAACAATTCCTTTGGCAATCAATTCTTTTTCCATCGCAGGCGCCATAAAAATGTATGCCATGCTAGCGTACACCAGCAAACCTGTCGGGAACTGTCCTAAAACCGTATTGCCGTAACTGGCCACGACAATACCAAAAAAACCACATAAAAGTGCGGTACTTTTAACCCAAAGCTCCCTGTTTTTAATCTGAAACATGCATATGTATGTTCCTTTACCGATAATCCAGCCAAGAATAAACATATAAAGGAACAGGCCGACAATGCCACATTCGGCCCATATGAGAACAAACCAGCTGTCGGTGGCAACATTCGACAGGAAAGTCTCACCTGTGTATGCTTTTGCACGTTCGCCCGCATGACCTACACCTCCTCCGAAAGGCCTGGTCTTGAGGTAGTCCTCAAAGATTGCCTGGTTCTTAATCCTCACCTGAAATGAAGCATCATCTTCGGGAGTAAATGCTGTACGCATCCTGTAAATCTGGTAATTTGAGTTGCCAATTGTTGTATAAGTGAAAAAAATAACAATCATGGCCATTAAAATACCGCCGATAATCATCACTTTAACATTCTTATTGACGATCATATATAAAGCGCCCCCCGCCAAAGGAACAAAGATAGCTCCCCTGGTTCCTGAACTTGCCATGCCGTAATAGCCTGTGATCATTACAACAAACCAGAAAAGTCTCATTTTCAGTCTCTTTTCATTCATCAGCAGTATTAATGCGACAATAAGAATCTGGCCCTGTGCAGCCCCGAACTGGCCGGCGTCGGAAAAAAAGGAAAAAGCACGGAGGTTGCCGTACAAAATATGTGTTGTCCCTCCGACTTCATCCAGCCATTTCTGTTCCCATTGGTCAACACCTATATTCAGCTGCATCCAGGCTCTGACTGAAGCAATAACCGAGATAATGCCCCAGATCATGAAAAATCGGTCAAGATGTTTGGGCTCTTTATATAAAAGTTGTACGAGTGGAATAAAAAGAACCATATAAAATCCCAGACCACGCATTGAAGCCATCCAGGCTGTTGAATTCAGAGCCTCCGGATTGAACAGTTCAAGGAAAATATAAGCGAACCAAAGAGCTGCGAGGTAGGTGAGGTCAACATTCACCGGTTTCAGGTCAAGCTTTTTCTTATAATATTGAAAGAATATCGCAAAATATATGGAGATGAGGGTAATATCCATTAAATATCCAAGTTTGACAGGGATATACCTGGACATTCCAATTACAAAAAAGTTCAGGATGAGTGCAAAAGTTACACCGATTTCAGGGTTAAGTATAAGGCGGTAAAAAGAATAGAAAAGAATAGGCAGGGCAATAGCAATAGCAGCGGTAGTAAATCCCCCGGTAGCAAGGGCATATCCGAACACTATGGTGGCGATAAGCACAATTCCGACCACGAATGGATTACGCAGATAATCAGTTCCCGTTGATACCTGGAATGGATTCATTTTTTATTCAAAAAATGGTTCCTTATTTTTAATTCTGTTATTCAATCCCTTGTAGAAATTATAGCCTTTTGTAAAAATCATCCTGAATGAAATATCTATTTCTTTTTTAAGGAAATGATATCCCATAAAGAGACCGATCACTGAAAAAAGGATGGAGGCTACTGCTACAAATATTAAAATCGTGATCTGTGACATTGCAGGGAAAAAATAATGAAGTCCGAACACTGCAAAAATATCTCCCAGGATATTAGCCGTTGTCATCATAACGACTTTCTGAAAATTTTTATTCGGTCTGTTCAGGCTGTCGAGCGCCACTCCAGTAAAACGATCCAGGGGCATCAGCAAACCTAATAAAATAAATACCATCAGAACATAGGTGATGTCAGGAGATGACGTCAGGTATTTCTGACCACCCAGGATCAGAATGAAATATTTATTGAAAACAAGGCTCACCAGGGCAATCAGCATGAAAATATATATGATCGGCCCGGTATAGTTGTAATATATCCTTTTAAATCCGGCGATGTTGTTTTCCATGCTCATTTTTGAAAGCCTGGGAAAAGCTGTGGTTGCAAAACTAAGAAGCGGGATCTCGATGAACTCAATATATTTCATGGGAATTGAATAGATGGCCACACTGGCAGGTCCCATAAAAGCGCTGAAAGAGATGATAAAGCTGTCGGCTCCTTTCAGTAGTCCGCTTCCAATGCGGGTTCCCATGGAATACCTCCCGTATTTGAGGATATCCATAATTTTTATTTTGCTTATTTTTCTGATGAATTGAAGTCCTGTCCATTTTTTCAGTATACAGAATATGGAAGTGGCAAGGTTTGTCGAAATATAAATGAATACCACCTTGCCCACGTCAATTTTAAGGTACAGGTAAGCAAAAAAGATGATCAGGAGAAAAGAACACAAGTTAAAAAACCTTATCCAGAAGATCCTGCCAAAATCAACATCAGCCTGAAAAACGGACCAGGCATAATTCCATGGGAGGGTAACAAATCCTAACAGGGGATACCAGGTAAAAAACAAAGAATAACCGCTGGACCTTATAGGCTGGGGGAATAATAAAAGACACATCCACAGAATGAAAGTAATGAAGACAAGAATTAAGAGACCTACCACCCATGCCGACCCAAGGTAGTATTTTCTGTCCTCGGCGCTGCTCCCCGAAAGATATCTTACCAATGCTTCCCTGGTTACTCCGAACCTCAGCATGTCGATAAGAGAGGCGGGTGTGGTAAATAACACCCAAACACCAAATTCGTTGATGCTGAGCATTCTTAACAGGATCATGTAAGAAAAGAGACCGGCAAGCGCTGTTGATAAATTACCTGCAAAAGACAGGAAGTTAGCATCTTTGACTATCTTAAACGATATCTGTTTTAAGAATACCCACATAATTCATCAAATAAATGTCATTTTCAGGAAATGACATTATCTTCATGAAACCTGAATGTCAGGATTCTTTTCAAGGTTTTACGAAACTTTGATCTTGGCATTGGGATTTCACCCAGAACCGAATCGAGGAACATTAGTTCAACTCCGTTAAAAATAATCTGAGTCGGTTGTTTTGTTACAGAGAGGAATCCGCTCAATGCTGCCTTGTCAGCATCAGTCCAGGAGCGATTTGCTCTTACAACAATCAATGCAAGATCAAATTTCTGAATCAGATCAATAGGATATGCATTATTGATAAGGGAAGGTATTTCAACAAAAATGTAATCGTAGGATTCCAGGTCCAGATGTTCGTAATCCCTGAGAAGGTCCCTGGTGTCGTTCATTTCAAAGAAATTCTCCTGGATTATATACTGGACTTCTTCTTCGCCGGGAGGGATCAGCTCGCCTATGCCAAATTCTTCAGAATGCCCTGCATTTTCCTTGATGTAGTTCAGGAAAAGTGCATTTTCTCCAAACGATTTGAATTTCCTCGTAAGTTCCCTTCCTATGGTAGTTTTACCTTCAGAGTCGCGGGTACTGAACAGAAGTACGAAAACAGGTTTTTTATTTGAATTATTCAGAGATTTATGCAGGCTGATCTTAATATTCTGAGCCATTATCTCAACCAGTCTCGGCAAAATAAACCCTATATCCACATTATAAATCTGTTTGACAATCTTAGGATATTGCCCGGCAAGTTTAAGCTTGATCAGAAGTTCAGCTCTCTCGGCAGTTTTTATGGTAGCGTCAAAGAATTCAAGTGCAAGCAGGATGATAACAACAAATACAAAGCCAAGCACTGCTGCTGCAAGCAAAAGCAACAAAGCTTTAGACCGGAGAGCATGCAGGGGAAAATATGGAGCATCCACCACTTTAAGGTTGGTTGCCAGTTCATCATCCTGTTGCCTTAGTTTTGCAAGATTCAGATCGTGCAGGAGTTCAAGGAATTCACTTTCGGTTACCCCGATCAGCCTTTCAAATCGTTTCTGCTGGGCTCCCAAAGGAGCAAAGATCTCATACACTTTCTGATAATATCTTTTGCGGTCAGAAAGCACCCTTAGGGCCGCTTTGCTTTCCTCATAGGTCACTACATTTTCAAGCCAGGAATTCAGGAGGTCCTTCAGAGGCAAACCTTCTACCGAATTGGTAACAAGATAAAGCTGGTCTATATTATTTTTAAGTTCAAGCTTTAAATACTCAACCCTGTTTTTAAGTTTTGCCAATTGTTTGAGCGAGGACGAATCATTACCAATATCTATTTCGAGATTGGCAATTTGCATATTGGCATCAGTAAGTTCATCGCGTATCTTGAGGATAGAGCTGGTGTTTAATGACAGTTTTGCATGAGTTTCAAGTTTCTTTTCTATGATCCTTAAGGCAGCATCCGAACCGGCCAGGGCGATCTGTTTATTCTGATAATCCACATCGAGTTCTTCTTTCTTGGCGGCGATTTCCTTGGTTTGCTCATAGAAGTTGATAATATTGTTCCTTGAATTGAATCCCAGAAGATCGGATTCGGCTTTCTGCAGCCTTTTCATGGCATCTTCAAGCTGGCGTTTAAAGTATGCAATCACCGCATCTGTCTGGTTTTGCTTCAGTAATTTGAAGGAACGGATGAATGCCTTCGTTAGGAAAACAAGAGTTTGCTGGGCTATACCGGGATCTGTTGATTTATAGGAAAGCTTCAGGAGGTCGCTTGCCTGGATCCTGGTAATATCTACTGACGAAAGGGCATTGATGCTGTAAAAAGGATCTTTTTGGGAATTCCATAACTGGTAAATAAAATTATCATCATTCTGGTGGCCGTAATTGATCAGGCGTTTTACCAGCTTGTCAAAGGCAGTGGTATCGGCATACTCATGCCTGAACATGGCAGCCGAAGTCGAAGTGTCGAACTGTGAGTAAAAGTCAGAGGGAAGAGAAGTGGTGTCGATTAATTTATCGGAACCTGCTCCTCTTGCGGGGGCTGGTTCAATATTTGTTTCGCTGGGATAAGAAGCCGGTTCGGGCATCTGGTCGGGGATATCCACCTTAAGCCTCTGGCCGGCCGATAGTTCGGTTGTTTTCAGATGGTTGTCACTCATCAGCTTTCTTACGCTCAACCCATAACTTCTTGCGACTGAAAACATGGTTTCACCAGGTTTTATCACATGGTAGGATTCTTTGGTCCGGGGCTCATCATACACGGTATTACCGGTCCTGTTATCACCGGGGCTGGAATAAGAACTGTCATATCTGGAAGTTTTACCCGAAGGGGATTTAAAAAATTTCGGATTATTCCGTTTGGCTTTTCTTACAATATCCAACAGATCAGGAGGAACCTTCGAGAGCAGTTCGTCATAATGTTCTTTCGAAATATAACGGTCGTCGTACCGATCGAGAAGAAGATGCTGGGCAAGCAGGGAGGCGGATACTTCTTCCAGAGTCTGACGCGATTTGATGAGGGTGATCAGGTTATCATAAATGGTGGCTTTTATTATTACATCATTATACGACTGCTGCTGAACTGAATAACCCGAAGTAACACCCGTATATATTGTCGTTTCCGAAAGATAACTCCATTGATCCTTGCGTGTGAGAAAAAACACCACAGCTACCAATATCAAAGGAACAAGAATCAGTAAGTATACATTTCTTGAAAGTATCTTTACAAAGTAGATAATTTTCATTATTCTATTTTGTTAATAACATTGAATTTAAAACCACATAACTCCTGCAGCATCATGTATGAATTATAAAAGGCATTCCTCGAAGTCTCATAATTATACACAGCGACCCTGTACATTTCCATAATATATGCAAGATCATAAAGGGTAGTCTGCCCATTAAGAAACTCCTTATCTGACATTTCTTTGTTCATAGCTCCTGCAATAACGCTCTCATTAGCATTCTTCAATATCTTCTGGTTGACTACCAACTGGTTATAATTGGTTATAATTTCTTGTCTCAGTAAAAGGATCACATAGTCCTTCTGAGCCATTGCTTTTTCAATTTCCTTTGTGTTGATCTTGATCTGGTTTTTTCGATCCCAGAGATCCTGCATCGGAAGTTTGATTTCGAGATAACCCAATCCTTGAATACCCTGATTTATGGAAGATGAATAATAAGGACCAGGATAACTAACCAGGTGGTAATTCAAATAAGTTGATGACAAATAGGTGTCAAGCCAGAAGTCTCTCATCCAGGTGCGGCTTGCCGATTTGACCTTATAACCCCATTCCATGATTTCAGCATCCCACATTTTTACTTCAGGGTTATGTATAATGGCTGAGTCGATAAGATCTTCCAGAGGTGGTATTCTTTGTACTATATCATCGATCAGTGGATTAAAAAAGGTAGTGTCTTTGATCTGTCCAAAGCAGATCAGAGGCATGAAAAATAACGAGATAAGGCAAAAATGTTTCAACATTTTATTTATATACGCAATATCCACATTCAGAGATTTCATTTACACGTTCTCCTTTTGAAATAAAGCTCCGAAAGTTCTGAATATTATAACCAGGTCTCCCCAAAAGGAATTATGTTCGGCATAATAATTATCAAGTGCAAATCTTTCTTCTTCCGACATGGTGTTTCTTCCTCTTTTCTCAACCTGCCACAGCCCGGTAAGTCCGGCCGCAGCCCTGAACCTCCGGCTCCATTTCATTTTCGTAAGAGCTTCAGCCTCATTTAAAGGCAGAGGGCGGTTCCCGACGATCGACATATCCCCCTTTAAAACATTGATAAGCTGGGGCAATTCATCAATACTGGTCCTGCGGATGATTTTCCCGACCTTTGTGATCCTCGGGTCATCCTTGATCTTGAGAAAGGCTTTCCTGGCTCTCTTGCGCTTGTTGGCTAATCTTTCACATAACTGTTTACCATCATAATAAACCAGGGGTGAACAATACTGGCCTTCAGGCAACTCAGCACATTTTGAACATTCTTCCTCCACGGTTTCAGTGATGTACTGATTCATATGCTCAACCTCATTCAGCCTTTTATCAGCATCAGGATACATCGACCTGAATTTATAAAAATCAAAAATTTTATAGTTGGACCCCACACGCTTCGAAAAATAATACACTTTTCCTTTTGACTCCAGCCTGATCGCCAGCATAGTGATTGCCATAAGCGGGGAAAGAACCAGAATTGCGATGCACGCCGTCAGAAGATCGAAAACTCTTTTGACTACGGGTGTTTTATAGGCGTTGAAACCAATATTGGTTTCAATAGTAATGGTTTTATTCTCAAATTCCGATTTGAATTTTTTTAACAGCGTGACCCTGTTGCGAATGGATTCAGGATTGACGCCGTTTTGATAAAAGTCATCTATGCCAAGCTGATATGCGTTCTTCTTTGCAATGTAATCTTTAATAAAGGATATAACAATAAAAGGTGTTTTCTGATATAATTTATTCAGTTTCAAGCGCCTGTAAAAGGAGAATGCATTGATGCCGGGCATAAGCATCTCACAAATGATAGCATCGATGGATTGCTTTTCTTCGTAATTTATTTCAAACCTGGTATC
>Ga0364867_10496_pt1 | contig 20651 bp, 14 predicted proteins | sample ExccelAu500001D4_3_FD_206915 | JGI IMG/M metagenome (GOLD analysis project Ga0364867, IMG submission 206915) | Enriched cells from Trout Bog Lake Hypolimnion, Wisconsin, USA - BchlTB.Aug13.5000.01.D4 | ecosystem: Environmental > Aquatic > Freshwater > Lake > Hypolimnion/Profundal zone | place...
TGCTCCGGCTCAGACTTCAATATGATGCGTATGGCGAAGAGGTCATAAACCTCATCAAACGTCACATGCTTTTTGCGCATCTTGTTCCAGATGGAATTGATCGCTTTTGGCCGGCCATAAATTTCAAACTCAAATCCATTTGCGGCCAACTCTTCCTTTACGGGTTTTATGAACTCGTTAATATATCGTGTCCTGTCGCGCTTGGTTTCTTTGAGTCCGCGGGCTATCTCTTCATAAATGTCGGCCTGGGTATATTTCATCGCCAGGTCTTCCATTTCGCTTTTGATCTCATAAAGGCCCAGCCTATGGGCCAGCGGTGAGTATATATAGGTCGTTTCAGAGGATATTTTCAATTGTTTTTCACGGCTCATGCTGTCAAGCGTACGCATATTGTGCAGCCGGTCTGCCAGCTTTATCAGGATCACCCGCGGGTCGTCTGCCAACGTCAACAGTATCTTCCTGAAATTTTCGGCCTGTATAGTTGTATCGGCTTTAAGGTCCACCACGTTCGATATTTTGGTGAGCCCGTCTATGATCTTCGCAATTTGGGGATTAAAATCACGGCTGATCTCTTCAAGTGTTATCTCCGTATCTTCGACTGTATCATGCAGCAGCGCACAGATGGAAGATGTTACACCTAATCCTATTTCTTCCACTACTATCCTTGCAACGGCAAGTGGGTGCATGATATAGGGTTCTCCCGACTTACGCCGCATATCCTTATGCGCCTCTACCGACATTTCAAATGCGCGCCGCAAGAGGCCCTTATCGCCACGTTTTAGTCTATCCTTGAGCCCGCGCAGCAATGCCCGGTATTCCCTTAGGATACTTTTCTTTTCTTCTTCTTCATTCTTGTTATATGGGGCCGCAGATGGCTCCAGCGCTATCGTATGCATCTGTTCCATTCAAAATTACGAAATCTCCGGAATTAGTTCCCTTAAAGGGGTCAGGCTATCCAGAATATGTAAGTTACGAAGAAAAATGCGAACGCTTTCTATTTTAAAGATTTTTTTAACGCCTGTATGGGATTCGGGAACTGTAACATAGAACGCTTCTGAAATATTGCGGTAGTAAGAGCTTTAGAAGAATAAAGCCAGCTTTAATTTGGCAAAAAACGGGACGCCCGGTGTGTAACTCACCTGATCCACAGGCTTGGTTTCATTATATAGCCTCGAAATGTATTCAAACTGTGATTCATCCCATTGCACATTAAACAGGTTTTCAATAGCTACCCCTACCTCATACTTTTTGCGGGTATAGTTAACGGCAAGGTCGGTAAGGAAATAGCCTTGTGCATCGAGCGTATATGTGCTGTTTGCAGCCCGGTCATGCAGGTATCGGTAGCTGATGCCTCCATTGATACCGTTTTTAAGCCTGAAATCCAGTGCCGCAGTGCTGGTAAGCGTTGGGGCCAGGGGTACGTAGTCGTGCCCTGCGGCACTGTCAATGTAGCGAGGTTTGGCTAAGTTTAGATTGAGATTGGCAAATAACCACTTGGTCAACTGATAGCGCGCCGAAAAATCAATGCCCTTGCGCACTGTTTTGCCACTGGGCTGCACCGGTCCACCGGGTTGGTCTATCAGGTCTTGCCCAAACGTAAACTCCTGCTGTAGGTACAAGTACCACAGCGCAGCATTGATGTATAAATTAGGGAGTGGTTTCCAGTTCGTACCCAGGTCCGCGCCATAAGCAGCAGGCAGGATCTCGTAGCCCTGGTTCGCGATCACTACACGGGCGTCGTTGGAGTGAAACCCCTTGCCTAATTTGGCATACAATTGAAATTTATCATTGAATGTATATTCGACGTTCACTTTCGGGCTCACGGTAGCTTTTTGGGCGTTGGGGTCCTTCCCTATAAAGGCGCTGTCGGCATATCCGTCGGTTACGGGCGCCAGGTTCTGGTAGTAGAAGTGAAAATAATCTACCCGTACACCGGCGTTAAACAGCCAGTTTCCCATTCGTGCAGTTTCGTCAAAGTAGCCATTTGTATTAAGTTCTTTGGCTCGGCCATACTGCAGGTAGCCGAGGAATTGTCCATTCTCGGTATGGTCCAGTTCGCTCGGGTAAATATTGTCATACCGGTAACCAATTCCCGCAATACTAGTGAATGTGGTGCGGCCCAAATAGGTCGTTTTATACATTTTCCCGTTGTAGCCATTAAGGTCCCGCTCGTCCCGCTGGCGGAACTCGTCGCCGGTGGTGGGGAAGTAATAGTAAAAGGTGAAATTGCTGATGAGGTTAAAGAAGTAGTGGGAGTACCAGAATTGGTTGTCCATGGTCCACCCATTGCCCAAATCCTTTGTCAATTTAAGGCTGATATTTGTTCGTGTCGTATAGCCGCCCTGCGCCGTGTCCAGCGCGCCGAAACGGTTGGGGATATATCCTTCCTGTACTGCACGGTCGGGTATCTCGCCCGATGCGCGCCAGCCCGAAGCGAGCGTTGATGCCTCAAAGGTCAGCTTTGTTCTTTCGTTTAGCTTGGTATTGAATTTGCCAAAGAGGTTGTACCGCGTAAAATGCTCCGGGAGCGCAAAGGGGCCGCCGTTTGAATATAACCGCTCACCAGCTATATAAGCGCTCGTGCCTTTCTTTTTTTGCTTATCGCTAAGCAGGTTGATCATAGCCAGCATACGTAAGGTATTAAATTGACCTACCTCAATTTTTACCATGTCCTGGCTGAGTACCGGTTTGGTATTATAGGCCACAAATCCGGCTGTTGTAAAATCTCCCTTATCTGTATAGTACGGCCCCTTCCCAAAATCATAGCCTGATACTGTTTCCGGGATCAGGAAGTGGAGGTCTGCATAGCCCTGCCCATGTGCGTGCGATACCATATTCACAGGTATGCCATCCACAGATACGTTCACATCTGTGCCATGGTCCGCGTCAAATCCACGTAGGAATATTTGTTCTGCCTTGCCCCCACCCTGGTGTTGCGCTATGAACAGGCCAGGTACGAGGCGCAGCAGATCTTGCGCAGATTTTACTGGCTGCATATCCAGGTCCAGGCTACTGAGGGCGCTGAAGGTTTTAAGCGAAGCGCTATTCAGGATCGTCACGTCTTTGAGCGTGATAGCGCCGCGCTCCAGCGCTACAACCATCTCCTTTCCCGGTTCCGTTCTTATCTTCTGCGAAGCGTATCCTATTACCGATACATAAAGGCTGTCTGACTTCACATCTTTCAATTCAAAAGCGCCGTTTTTATCAGTAACGTCAGAATTTCCTGAAGGTACTTCCATCACGGCCGCACACTCGATCGGCTGTAGCGTGATCCTATCGATCACTTTTCCTTTCACCGTTGCTGCAATTGTTTGTGTGCTCTGAAGAGCGCAGACCAGCACCAGCCATAATAAATAACATGAAGTAAAAGTTTTTTTCATTTGGAGTGTTTGTGTGAATAGTTACGCAGGCAAGCCGTATTAAGATTTAGGACGTGTAAATAAACTTGCAATCAAACCTTCGCAACAAGGGCCGGCTAAACAAAGAATATGCGCTCCACGGTCCAGTAAGACGCCACCAGCGCTATCAGCACGCTCGCAGGGATCACAATACCCCTGCGATACCATATTTGGCTGGAGAACGGCTTAGATACCAGAAAGTAAAGGATGAGGATGATGCTCAGTTGGCCAAGTTCCACGCCAACGTTGAAACTGATCAATGCCGTGGCAAATGCATATCTCGGCATACCCATCTGCGCCAGCGCACCTGCAAACCCCATACCGTGCACCATCCCGAATAAGAAAACCATCACCAAACGCCATGGTTTTACTTTATTGGAAAAGATATTTTCCGTAGCCAACAACACTATAGAAAATGCGATCAGCGGCTCCACGACATTAGCAGGTGGTTTAATGATCCCGTACATCGCCAGCCCCAGGGTAATTGAGTGCGCCAGTGTGAACATTGAAGCCTGCAGGACCACCTGCTTGAGATTTGGGTTGAGAAAGAACACGCAGGTGATGAACAGGATGTGATCAAATCCAAGTGGGATGATATGCTGGAACCCGATCAGTGTGTACCTCCAGAAAACAGTATTGCTGTTCATTTTCTGCAATTCATAATTGATCACGTGACCACACACCGGTGACGCCACCATAAACATTAGCGCGATGAACAGCCAGTACTTTTTCATAGGGTTATTTGTTTAGGGCCACCAATGGTTTTGCTTCCTTAATGATGCGCTGGTCTATGTATTGGTTGATCGCAACCGCATTTTGCATCAGCGCGTTTCCCTTGCCTGTGTCACCGGCTGCGGCGTAGATAAGCCCTGCTTTGTAAAGTGTATTTGCGTTTTGCGTTTTTGTCGCCAGCATTTTGTCGGCATGTATTTTGGCATTTGCAAAGTCGCCTTTCAGGTAGTAAACCCACGCTATCAGTTCGTTGGCGTCAATGTTTTCCGGGCGCATATTTATATCCGTCTGTGCATACTGCAATGCCTTGTCCAGATTGCCTGCATTCATGTAGGCCATGGCCATTTCGCGGCTTACATTATGTTTCACCAACGCATCGCTCGATTCATCTTTTTGGCCTTGTTCCAGCAAGTCCACCACGTCGTTTCGCACTTCCTTCGCTTTTGCTACGTCACCTTTCAGTTCGTAAAGATCACCAAGGAACGATACAAAGGCTGCCTCACTTACCACTTGTATAGCGGTATCGGTATAAGCAATAGCTGCATCATAGTTCTTCTTGGCTTCTTCTACTCGCGCCAGTCCGATAAGTGCATAAGGATATTTTGGCAGGAACACCAGCGAGGACTTATACAGTATGTATGCGCTGTCTATGTTGCCCGTATTCAGGTATAGGTCGCCAAGGTGCGTCCGTGCCCATTCTGTGTTTTCACTGCCCGGCATGCCGGCAGCAACGGCCATTTTCATAGCATCTATAGCGCCGGCATTTTGTCCGTAGATCTGCCTGAGGTAAGACGCCCTGGAGTACGACCGCAGGTCAGGCCGGATGCTGATCATTTTATCGCAGTCCTTCACGGCGTCATCGTAATTGCCGAGCTCCACATTGGCGTCCACCAGCGCGCCGAAAATGCCCGAATTATAGCTATTCAGCGCTACGCCCTGCTGAGCGGCTTCCATAGCAGCCTTGAATTGGTGCATATTCAGCAATACCGCAGATTTCAGGCTCAGCGCCTGGAATACAACGTCCTTATTCCCCGTATTGCTGCCGGTTACTTTATTCAGCACCAGCATGGCTGCATTGCTGTAATAATTGTTGTTCCCGGTAAGCCTTCCTTCAGAGATGTAAACGGAAGCCAGGTTGATGTATTGCTGCAGATCATCTGGGTTCTTTTTGAGCGCCTCAATTGCCTTGTTATAAGTGCTTGAGATCAGGGACTTTTCCTCAGCCGTCCCCATGCTTTTTTGTGTTTCCAGCAATGCCGGCAATTGGTCCTTCTTGCTCTTGCAGGCCGAAAAGTATATGCTGCTCCCGCAGATGATCAACGTAAATAAAAGTATGGTCTTTTTCATTTTTTTGTGGTTTTGTACTTTTATATACGGGTGGAATAGTGAAAAGGTTTTACGTCTTACAAATATCCCAAAAGAAAAGGCCAGGCATTACGCCCGGCCACTTCCTTGTTTTCGATTGGTATTAATATTTATTGTGCCTTTACTAGTTTTATAGTCTGCACTTGCTGGCTATTTATAGACAGTACTGCAAAATAATTTCCTGCCGGTACATTGCTCGTATTCCACTGTTCTGTGTAGCTGCCGGGGCTCCTTGGGCCTTCATTCATCACATTGACCACCTTTCCGGTAATGTCCATTATCGTGATGTTGATATTACCTGCCACGTCTAGTTTATACAGGAATGACAATTGCGAGCTGAACGGGTTTGGCGCAGCATTCATCACTACTGCCGGCGTGCCTAGCGGCAATTGTGTGATCCCGGTATTGGTGAAGCTCAGAGGGCCGGTATATTCGCTGCCGGTAAATCCGGGCCATGGGTCCTGCACATAAGGGAAACATGCCTTGAACGTAGTGTCATTATGCGTTACTCCCGCATTGAATCCCAGCACGTTGGTGAGGTCAGTGGTTACCGGGCTGCCGGTTCCGCTGTAATCGTCATACCATAGCCCGATAGCGGCCAACACCACACCAGATACTGCTTGCAATTCTATGGTAGTCACGTCATCTTCCAGCCGGCGGCCATTAGGGAAGCCATCCATATTTGGGATGAACTGTATCGCCGTTGTTGTGTTGTATGTGGAATTGGTAAGGCCCAATACAGCCGCGGCAACAAGTCCCAGCGAACTGAAATTAGGATCAGTGCGCGATGTCGGTGGTACTGCCATATTCAGCCGCAGCATATCGCCGAGCGTGGGCAGAAAATTATTGATAAATGGTTTCCCTGCTGATAGCGGGTTGCCTGCTGTCTTGCCGGTCGCAAGCTGGTATGGGGCCAGGTTGGGTACGCCGGTATAGAATATCGGTAAGATATCTACTGCACGTGGGCTGGATGAATCCGGCAGCAGGATGTTGCCATACGTTGCAGGGTCTAATGCAGTACCCACCAGCGCAGGCGAACCTTTCAAAGGCCATAGCCCTTTCTTGTAATTGTCGAAATCAAAAGCGCCTAGTGAATGCGTCTGTATACGAAGAGCAGAAAGCCCCGGCACTGCTGCCGCAAATTCTGTTGTGTCCATGTACAACGCTAATTCAGGGTTTTCGAAATTGGGAATAAACGCAGCGTCGCCTGTGTAAGGGCTGGCAGCGTTCCATTTGTCCTTCATGCCTATTGGTATCACTACTTCATTGGTCAGGGGCATGCCCAGGCGCGATACCTGTATCCATGAGCCTGAGGTAGAAGGCGCGCCACCGGTTGTGCTCAATGTAGTGATTGCTGGCCTGCTTGCAGATGCCCATACACCGATTACGAAATTCGGGTCGAGGATGCTTGTGGCAGATGCCGTTGTGTGGCCGCTCACCTGTAGAGTAGAAATAGGCACTTCTATAGCTATGGTATGGCAATTGAATTTAGCCAGTCCGTCACGGCCTGGGTTGCGGAATCCACCTACATCAAAGGCGCCGCCGAGGTCCACAAAAAATGGGTCGTCAATGGGTCCGCAAAACAGTTTTTCGCCCGTGCTCGCAGTGGCTATCGCCGCATTTACTAACGCATCATATCCTGCCGACTCACCGAGGCCGACGGCGCTTTGTATGGAGCGCGGCCCTATATTTGGTGGTGGTACAATACCGTTGATAAGAATAGATGTCCACGTTGTCCCGCCATCGGTGCTGCGCTCGCAAGTATACACATCCATGATGTTTTGCTTGCCCAGGCGTATATTGAAGAACGTCGTGGTATCTTGGTTCACCTGCGTGAATGTAAAGCGGTACGTGATGTCATCCGTAGTCCCCGTAGCCTTGTTCTTGATGTGTATTTCGTACCGGATATTCTCGCCGAAATTATACCAGTTAGGCCCTCCTGCCGGGTGCTCAAACGGTATATAATTCGCGATGATCACGATATTGTTGGTATCACACGGGCTCCTGAATGCATACAGGTCTGTATTGTCCGCCAGCGGATCGTTTGAGATCAGGGGAGCTTCCCGGTGCGACGAAGCTGCTACCCTTATTTGCGGCAGCATGCATATAAGCGCCACCACCATTATTTTATTTAGAATATTTTTCATTTTTTATGTTTTTAGTATTGAATTTAGCAATGGTTAAACGTCATGCAATTCTTCCGGAATAGACATTAAAACCGCTGTTGGTAAGTGTAGTCATATCCCCTCCAGGGTTGTTGTTCATAAGGGAACGATGTCTGGAAAGTGGTGTCATTATGGGTAATGCCGGCGTTGAAGCTGAGTACATTTGTGAGGTCGGTCGTTACTGGTGATGCCATGCCCACTTCATAGTCGTCATACCACAGCCCGATTGCTGCCAGCGCCACGCCACCTACGGCCTGTAACTCTATAGTGGTCACGTCATCTTCCAGCCTGCGCCCGTTCGGGAACCCATCCATGTTGGGGATAAACTGTATCGTCGTGTCGCCATTGTAAGTGCTGTTGGTAAGGCCCAGCGCTGCCGCCTGTATAATACCTTCCGGACTGAAATTCGGATCCGTACGCGACGTTACTGGCACAGCCATATTCAGCCGGATCATGTCTCCAAGAGTAGGCAGGAAATTATTGATGAATGGCTTGCCATAAGCAAGGGGGTTTCCCGCAGGTTTGCCTGTGGCCAGTTGATAAGGCGCCAGGTTAGGCACGCCGGTATAGAAGATAGGCAAAATATCCACGGCGCGCGGGCTGGCAGAGTCGGGCAGTAATATTGTCCCGAAAACAGCATCGTCCAGCGCCGTTCCGGCTACTGCCGCAGAACCTTTCAAAGCCCATAAGCCTTTTCGGTAATTCCTGAAGTCAAATGCGTTCAGCGAAGCAGTCTGTATGCGCAAAGCATTGAGTGCGGGCACTGCGCCGCCATACTCTGAATTGTCCATATAAAGGGCTAGTTCCGGGTTTTCGAAATATTTTGCGAATTGCACATCATTGGCTGGGTTGCTCGCATTCCACATATCTTTCATGCCCACCGGTATGATCACTTCATTGGTCAGCGGCATGCCTATGCGCGATACCTGCACCCATGATCCTGAGTAGCCTGGCGCGCTGGTAGTGCTCAGCGTCTTTATTTGCTGGCGGCTTGCAGAGGCCCATACGCCTATCACAAAACGGCTGTCCAGGATATTCACCGCGCTCGATACGCTTAATCCACTTGCCTGTAGCAAGTTAATAGGTATTTTCAGCGCAATTGTGTGACAATTGAACCTCGCCAGCCCATCCTTTGGTGCATTCGCCGTGCTCAATCCCGACGGCCTGAAATTTCCTAGGTCAAACGCGCCTGCAAGGTCCACAAAGAATGGGTCGTCCACAGGGCCGCAGAATATGTTTTCTCCCGAGGTTGCTGTGCCTATAGCCGCCGTCATCAGGCTCAGGTAATTAGGCGCCGCCAGGCCCACCGTTGAGTTTTCTATCGACCTTGGCCCGATGTTTGGTGGTGGCACAGTCCCGCCGGTTAAGATGGTCGTCCACGTTACCCCGCCATCAGTGCTCTTTTCACAGTTATAGGTTGTCTTCAGGTTTTGCTTGCCCAGGCGGATATTGAAAAAAGTCGTCGTATCCTGGTCTGCCTGGAAAAACGTGAACCGGTAGGTAATATCATCTGCCGTTGTCGTCGCCTCATTCTTGATGTGTATTTCATACCTTACGCTCGTGCCGAAGGTGTAGTAATTAGGCCCTCCTTCCGGCGACTCAAAGGGGATGTAGTTCGCAATGATCGTAACCGTATTGGGGTCGTCGGGGCTACGGAATACGTACAGGTCAGTATTATCGGCCTGTGGGTCATTGGAGATCAGGGGGGCTTCCCTGTGGCTGGAGGCAAAAGCCGTCGTGCCCAGCGTCATTACGCCTAGGAGTAAAGGTAAGAATCGCATTCTCCTGTAAAAGTTCATTTTTCGCATACATGGTAATTTTAGATTGAACAATAATTTTTCTTATTGCAATCATTTACGAGCCACTTTCCTTTTTAGATTTTAGTTAACAGAAATTAATTTCTTCGGAATCTGAAATTAATTGGGAGGGGAACGGAAATTTCAAGCAGCCGGAATTATTAATAAGCTGATCAGCCCTGGCGCGTGCCTTGTAACGTGTGGATAGTGAGGCATATACCTGCACTATGTTAGAGGACTAAAGGAACACACACGCCAGGTTATAGACGTCAAATGTCGGGTAAGGCTCCCTCTGGCTATGTTGCGTACGTCGCCTATAAGATCATTTTGCGCTCAACCTATTCATGCACTTCAACATGTCAATCCCCTTTAGAAGCACCCCACCAAAAAGATCGCCCTTCTTCTCGACCCGTGCCAGAATGTTTTTAAAAGTGAAATCCGTCGGCAGTAGTCCGGCCTTCACCTCGCGCCATTCCAGCGGGGTACTTACGGTGGCTCCGGGTCTGGGCCGCAGGCTGTAAGCGCATGCCACGGTTTGCCCCTTGTTGTTTTGCAAATAGTCGAGATAGATAACGTCCTTGCCCCTCTTCGTCAGGTTTCGTTCGAGGCTGGTGGTTCCAGGCAACTGTTCGTGGGTTATGGAGGCAATCGCATGCGCAAAATCCTTGGCCTGTTCATAAGTATACTTTGCGCCCAATGGCACATAGATATGCATCCCCGTGGCGCCCGATGTTTTCGGGAAAGATGCCGCACCAGCCTTGTCCAGGATCTGTTTGATCACATTTGCAGTCTCTACCACTTGGTCATAGGTATTATGTTCCGATGGGTCGAGATCCAGTATCAGGTAGTCAGGATGATCTGGGCTTTGGATCCGGGAGTTCCATGGATTGATTTCTATACACCCGAGATTGGCCAGGTAGAGTAGCGTTGGCTTGTCGTTACACACAATATAGTGAATGTCCTTTTCTGAACTGTCTGAATGCACCACTTCCGTTTTTATCCATTCAGGCGCTCCAATCCCGGCGTCCTTCTGGAAAAATCCCTTTTCGTTAATGCCATTGGGGGAACGGAACAGCGACTCTGGCCTGTCATTAAGGTACTTGATGATATGGCTATAGATGCTGTTGTAGTAGTCTATTACATCGCCTTTAGTGTAACCGTCTTCTGGCCAGAATATTTTATCGGTATGGGTAAAACTTACCGTCTGTCCACTTTCGGTTTTTATCGGTTCCATATCATCTTTTTGGCGGGTGATTTTCAGTGTCTTGTTTTTTTAGTCCGCGTTCATTATTTCGGGCTGCTGTATAGGCGAGCGAGCCTTTTTTGGCATAAGTCTCACTATCATAATCTTCGGCCGTGGCATATTCGTCCTGATGTTTTATCAGCAACCAGGTTTTTTCATCCTTTTTTATATGTACCAACGCGAAATCCCCCTTGAGCAGCTTTCCGTTCAGCCGGAACTTTATACTGCCTTCGTCGAGGTGTTTTGCAAATTCAGTCGTGCTGATAACATCGCCATTTTCGCCTATTGGTTCATAAGTCCCACGGTCCCATACATCCACATGGCCCGCCCCATAATTTCCTACGGGTATGTCACCTTCAAATGTGGCGTAGTCTATCGGGTGGTCCTCAACCGCAATCGCCAGGCGCTTGTCCTTAGGGTTCATGGATGGCCCCTTGGGCACCGCCCAGCTTTTTAGCGTCCCGCCAAGCTCCAGCCTGAAGTCGTAATGCAAGTTACTCGCGTGGTGCCGTTGAACCACAAATATTAAGTCCCTTCCTGCTCGCCCCACCTTCCCTTGTGGCTCGGGTGTGCCTTCAAACTTCCGTTTACTATTATACGCTCTGAGTGACATTTTCAGGGATATTACATTTTACGCGTCACCAATTTGTGCTACCTGCTCCGTCTTGAACCATCCAAAAATCGAATGGACCAGACTACGCACGTTTTTGCAACAGTTTTAATGAACGATGATAAAAAAACGTGCCTCCGTTACAACAAATATAAATAATCGGCAGCATTGCGTTGGGTTTGCGTTGCTTTGCGCCCATTCTAGAAATTGTCCGTTTAGATAAATCAAGGTGCAAGTAAGTCCGCCTCACTTCCATCTCGGTTTATTTTTTTCCAATATCTATTTGGGGTTAAACATCAGTTTAACTACCTTTGCCGACATTTCCGAATTCATGGATACTTCCGTTAAAATATTTTCAGGCAACGCTTCCAGTACACTTGCACATAAGATCGCAAAACATTTCGGGAAACCACTAGGTTCCATGTCCATCCAGAAGTTCAGTGATGGCGAGTTCCAACCGGTTTTCCAGGAGTCGATCCGTGGCGATTATGTATTTCTGGTACAGGCTACTTACGCCCCGTCCGACAATCTTATGGAACTGCTGATGATGATCGATGCGGCCCGCAGGGCTTCAGCCGGCTACATCACAGCGGTAATGCCCTACTTCGGGTATGCCCGCCAGGACCGTAAGGACAAGCCACGTGTGGCCATAGCATCGAAGCTCGTTGCTAACCTGCTCACAGAAGCCGGCGCCAACCGCGTAATGACCATGGACCTACATGCGCCACAAATACAAGGTTTTTTCGATATACCTGTGGATCACCTCGATTCGTCAGCAATATTTATTCCGTATATTCAAAAACTTAAGATAGAAAACCTTACCTTTGCCGCCCCCGATGTAGGCAGTACCAACCGGGTGCGTGAAGTGGCCAAGTATTTTGAGGCCGAAATGGTGATCTGTGATAAGCAGCGCAAGCGTGCCAATGAGATCGCAGCCATGACGGTGATAGGTGATGTGAGCGGCAGGAACGTGGTGCTGATCGATGATATCTGCGACACCGCAGGTACATTGTGCAAGTCGGCGGCTATACTTAAGGAGCGTGGCGCTTTGTCTGTAAGGGCATTTTGTACACACCCTGTTTTAAGTGGCAATGCTTACGAAAACATTGCCAACTCAGAGTTGGAAGAATTGGTGGTATGTGATACCATACCGCTGAAAAAGCAAAGTGATAAAATAAAGGTATTGACCACCGGCGAACTGTTTGCAGTAGCCATTCGCAATACATTTGAAAATAAATCAATAAGTTCTTTGTTTATTCATAGTAACAGGAAGTAATAAGCTGACGAATGTCTTTTGAGACTTTTTGTCTTTCTACTGTTACTATTAATTAAGGACTGTTCATTAAATACTAGATAGTCTCGGCTATGTACAATGTAGTCTCGACTAAATACTAAAACATTAAGATCTGTTTATACAACAAAACCTGCCTCTCATTGAAACGGTTAAAATTAGAGACCTGATCAATGGGCCAATGAGCGAGAAAGCCATTGGAAAATTTTTAAAAATAATTCAACGACCGGATGTTCGGTGGGTATGCGACCGGCGCTGAATGAAAAAAAACACTAAAAATGAAAAGTGTAAAAATTGAAGGAAAAAGAAGAAGTGGGCTTGGTAAGAAAGCTACGCGCCACCTCCGTTCCCAGGACTTGGTACCTGCCGTAATATACGGAGGAGAAGAAACCATCCATTTCGAAGCGCCTGTTATGGCATTCCGTAGCCTCGTCTACACGCCAGAGTTCCAGATCGCTGATATCAGCATCGATGGCCAGAACTATCGCACAATTATGAAGGACATCCAGTTCGACGTAGTTACCGATGAATTGAACCATTTGGACTTCCTGGAGCTCGTAGAAGACCGTAAGGTTATCGCTACCCTCCCCATTAAGTTTCATGGTCAGCCACAGGGTGTAAAAGATGGTGGCCGTCTGGAACTGAAGATCAAGTCGCTGCACGTGCGCACTTATCCTAAGTACCTCAAGGAACACATCGACGTAAATATCGATAACCTCCAATTGCATGGCAACATCCGCGTTCAGGACGTAGTAGCTGAGAACATAGAAATTCTCAACTCACCCCGTATTCCTATCGCGTCAGTGGTTACCACCCGTGCGCTCCGTCAGGCAGATACTGATGCGGCAGCAGCGGCAGCGCCTGCGGCAGGTAAGGCCCCGGCAGCAGCAGCAGCGGCTAAAGCTCCCGCAGCGGCCCCTAAGAAAAAATAAGCTAAAAACTTCGATGTCAATAAATGAAAAATCCCTGTTCCATAGCAGGGATTTTTCATTTATTGAGATTACATAATGCCGGGGTTCTTTGGTAGCTATTATTGCACCACCACTTTTTGCGTAAGTAAGCGTTGCGACGTTTTAAGCGTTAAAGTATACACGCCCGGTGGAAGGCCGGTGACGGTATAGGTATAAGTGCTGTATCCTGCGGGCATTTTACCGTTGTCCATAAATCGGCGTACCTCGCGGCCCGTAATATCCGTAAAGGTGATAGTACCCAAATCAGGAGATTCCAAAAAGCATTTCACGATCAGGTCTTTAACAGTCGGGTTAGGGCAAACGTCCAGCAATTGCTGCCCATGGTAATAATTGTTGAATTGCTGTGGGGTACCCAACAATACCGCACTATCTACAATAATATTCTCATCCCCCGCCTGGTATGGCGTGTATACAAGGAAAACGAGCATCATTTCATCAGTCGTCTGCTCGCCCGCAGCTACGTTTCTGGGCGGGCTGTTCGGGTTGCTTGGGTTACTGGATGTGTTATCGTAGTAAGCTTCCGCACGTATCCTTGTGCCAGCCGGTATTTTTTTGAGTTTAGGGAACATGTAGAAGCCCTGCCAGTGAAAGTCCCACTTGTTTATGCGGATATAATGGTCGGTATCGCCTGACGGCAGTATGCCATAGCTTTCTATATTTTGTCCCAGCAAGTGCATGTGTGGCGCCACGCCCAGTAGCGTAAGATCAGGCAAGCCGAAGGCAGCCGGTACTTCTTCCTGGAAAGACCGCGTTGTATTGGCAGCAATGAATAACGTGGTATCGATGATGGGTGGTTCGTAAAAGAGCAGCGGCTCTATAGTTACATTTCGTGGCGTATCAGTGATCGGTGTAAAAAAGAAATGGATCTCCGTGCTGTCCACCATGCCTACCGTCCCTGCCGGATAGTGTACCTGTATCACTATGTCAGAGCCGTGTGAAAGCTTTACACCAAAATTATTCGGGTAGCTCATTGGCGAACTTCCCGGGACCCAGCCCCCAAGTAATGTTACATTATTGGTGCCCACACCGCCAAACGACGGATAGCCGGGTGGGGTAGTGCTTGCAGATTGTAGTGCCGCGCAGGCGCCCGTAGTGTCGGAGTAAACCAATACATGGTGCACACATGCCGGGTTTCCCGGCACCGCTTCGAATGAGGTAATATAACGGTCCGACAGCAGCCCGCTGGGCAGTACAAAGCATTGATAAACATCGCTGGTGCTGGCAGTAGAAGTATAAGTTGGTATCTTCACAATCAGGTCCGGGGTGCCAATGATCATGCCATGTGCAGAGTATACCGGCATCGGTGGCGCCAGCGCCAGATCTCCCTGTGGCGTGCCGCCGGTCACCCAGTTCACAATAGTATTGATGTCCGTGGCAGAAAGTACCCGTTCATGCGCCATGTGCGAATAATTAGGGTCTGGCGGCCATGGTGGCATTTTATGAATGGTTATGTCGCCTTGTATCTGCGTCGCATAAAGCACCGCATTGTCATACGTGAGCAACGAAAACGGCGCGATACCACCATCGTGATGGCAGGCTGTGCAATGATTATATAGGATTGGAGCAACCCCGGTAGCCCAGTCGGGCGTTTGCGCACCGGCAGAAACGTGCAGGAAAAGCAAACATATAACAAGGAAAAATTTCTTCATAGAAAAAATTTGTCTGAAATATAAAAATAGTAATTATTTTGAAAATACCATAAGTATTTGGCCGATTTTTAAAATTAATTTTATCGTAAGTTATATTGTATTGGTTGTATTAGGATAATGGCATCCGGTGAAATCCAAAAATGAGGTCATTTTAGTAATTTGCCCGTATTTGCAAGGTCAAATTAAACTAATTGGGACACAATTAGTCGAAACTTATTGGCGAATAAGATAGATTTCCCCTTTAAATACGTTCGCATTTATCCTCTGAGATTGCGTCTAAAACGACGAAAAGCCCGCTGGTAGGGGCTTTTCGCAATAGTTCGTTGATAACGTCATTTTTTAATAGGCCCTTGCAAACAATACCCGTTCCTTCGACGGCTTCCCGCTGAGTATGCATGCGCCCGCTTCCTGCTCATTATTGATTGGGATGCATCGGATGGTGGCCTTTGTGAGCTCCTTTATTTTTTCTTCAGTCTCCGGCGTACCGTCCCAATGCGCTGAAATAAAGCCTGCTTTGTTTTCCAACGTATCCACGAACTGTTCCCAGGTGTCTACCCTCGTCGTGTTTTCATTTCGGAATTTCAGCGCACGGTCATACATATTCGTTTGTATATCCGCCAGCAACCCCACCACATTTCCGGTCAGCCCATCCAGGCTGTAATTGCTTTTCTCCTTCGTATCTCGCCGGGCCACCTCTACCAGGTTTTTCTCTATGTCGCGCGCGCCCAATGTAATACGCACAGGTACGCCCTTCAATTCATATTCTGCAAATTTCCATCCTGGCCTTGCATTATCATCATTGTCATATTTCACCCGCACGTGTTGTTGCTTTAGCTCACGGATCAGGTTGCTGGCGATCTCGTCGATCTTTGCCCTGGACTCGGGGTCTTTCGCATAGATGGGTATGATAACGACCTGCACGGGGGCCAGCTTTGGTGGTAGCACCAGTCCTTCATCGTCGCTATGTGCCATCACCAGGGCGCCCACAAGGCGGGTTGATACACCCCACGAGGTCGCCCACACAAAATCCCTTTTGTTGTCCTTGTCTTGGAAGGTTACGTCAAATGCCTTTGCGAAATTTTGCCCCAGGAAGTGAGATGTACCTGCCTGCAATGCCTTGCCATCCTGCATGAGCGCTTCTATGCAATAGGTGTCTTCTGCACCTGCAAAGCGTTCATTGGCGGTCTTCACCCCACGGATCACCGGCATAGCCATGAATTCCTCCGCAAATGTGGCATAGACTTCCAGCATTTGTTGCGTTTCTGCTATTGCTTCTTCGCGTGTGGCATGTGCTGTATGTCCTTCCTGCCACAGAAACTCCGTGGTCCTCAGAAATAGCCTTGTGCGCATTTCCCATCTTACCACGTTCGCCCACTGGTTGATCAGCAATGGCAGGTCGCGATAAGACTGGATCCAGTCTTTATAGGTGTTCCAGATAATGGTTTCAGACGTTGGCCTTACTATAAGTTCTTCCTCCAGTTTCGCATCCGGGTCCACTATCACGCCGCCGCCATTGGGGTCGTTCTTAAGGCGGTAATGGGTCACCACCGCGCATTCCTTGGCAAACCCTTCCACATGCGCTGCCTCCTTGCTCAGGAAACTCTTGGGGATGAACAGCGGGAAGTATGCATTTTGGTGCCCCGTTTCTTTAAACCTTTTATCCAGCTCATCGCGCATGTGTTCCCACAATGCATACCCATGTGGCTTTATCACCATGCAGCCCTTAACCGCCGAATAGTCGGCCAGGCCGCTCTTCAATACTACATCATTATACCACTGGGCATAATCGTCACTTCGATTTGTTAAAATTTTTGACATAAATAAACCTTACGAACTTTTGGCGTTCTATATTATTGGTTACGTGAAACAAAAGTACTAATTTCACTAAAGATTTATTCAAAGGATACAAAAAGTAAATACAACATAATATGAAACAAATAATGTTGATCGGTTTATTGTTCTTGGGGATGGGTTCGGCTTCTTTCGCCCAGACTGATGACATTTATGCCACTGGTAAAGATCAAAGGGGCACGGAAGACACCAGCCGAAACAACCGCGACAATTACAACCAGAATGGCAGAAATGGCCGTTACGATGATGCCTATGCCGGCAACAACGGTCAGGAGAATTATCAAAACGACAATGCTGATGATTACGTGGACTATGACGATGACTCCTATGGCACACGTATCAACCGCTTTGACGACCCTTTTTATAACGAAGGGTATTACAGCACCTTTTACAATCCTTACTGGTACAACCCTTATTGGGTTGACCCAATGTGGGGGTACAACCCCTGGTACGGTGCGGGTATAGGATTTGGCTGGGGCGGCTATTGGGGCATGAATTGCTGGTGGGGATATGGAGGCTTCGGCTATTGGAATTATCCTTTTTATGCAGGCCCCTGGTTCGGTGCTTTCTATGGAGGGTACTGGGGTAGGTACTATGGTGGGTTTGAAGGTCGCTGGGGCGGCGGCTATGGCGGGCACTACGGTCGCGGCTATGGCGGGCTCCGCGGTGGTTCCGGCATAGGCTACAGGGTAGCTACGCACACAGCAGGTAATAATCTCAGGAGCGCGGCAGGTAGCGGCAACAGGTCTTCATCTTCAGGTATGGGTTTAAGGACGTCTACGCTTGCGGCTGCAACACATTCTACCGGCAACAGCATGCGGTCAGCCAGCAGCAACGCGTCACGTAGCGCAGGTAACGCAATGAGGAGTGGTTCTGCAAACCGCAGCGCTGGCGCGGCTGGTCGTAGCTATGGCGGTGCTAATCGCAGCTACGGTGGCGCACGCAACTATGGCGGTGGAAACCGCAGCTACGGTGGCGGCGCACGCAATTATGGTGGTGCGGCCCGCAGCTTTGGTGGCGCAATGCGCAGCAGTGGTGGCGGCGGCGGCGGCAGGAGTTTTGGTGGTGGAGGTGGCAGGAGTTTTGGCGGTGGTGGCGCACGCAGCGGTGGCGGCGGGGCACATGCATCAGGTGGGCGCCGGTAATATTTAATAGTATATGTTTTATATATAAAGGCATTGTTACATTCTGTGATAATGCCTTTATTTTAGATACAGGTTCATCATTCAATAACGCTGGCTTGCGTCTTAAAACTGGTCTTTGTTCCGGTGTTTTTCGTTCGCGAAAGGAAAAGTTAAAGGGTTTATTAAGTACTTGCTCCGTTAAACGATTAATGCATTTATTGGTCTATAGAAAAAACTACGGGTATGGGCAAATTTAGATTTTTAATGTTCCCTGTCATTGTATTTGCTGCTTCGGCAGCTTCTGCGCAGGATATCAATGAGGCATACAATCTTTCTAACACCACCGTTCAGGGAACCGCGCGGTCTATGGGCTTCGGTAACGCACTCGGTTCAGTAGGCGGCGATTTTAGTACCGTGAGCGTCAACCCGGCAGGCCTTGGCGTTTACCGCAGTTCGGAATTCACTTTCACACCTTCCCTGACCTTGAACTCCACTAATAGCCAATTTCAGGGAAATTCAACCGATGCTAATAATGCCAATTCAAGCATAAATAATTTTGGACTGGTATTCACGCACGCCCCCCGTGGGCCGCGCTATGATCACCGACGTTGGAAATCCGTTTCTTTTGCCCTCGGCATGAACCGTGAAGCGGATTTCAACCGCACCTACAATTATTCCGGGGTAAATCAAACCAGTTCCGGCTCAGAAACCTTTCAGTCTGATGCAAACCTCAACCCTTCAGGGGTTATCAATAATGCCAATACACTCGGGGCAATGGGGTACAATGCCTACCTGCTTAAACTAAATTCCAGCGGACAGTATCAAACCATCGTACCCGACGGCAACCTCAACCAGGTGAAGAGCGTTCAGGAGAGCGGCGGCATTAATGAAATGACACTTTCCCTCGGCGGCAATTACAAGGAAAAATTACTCCTGGGGATCACCGTCGGTTTCGACCAATTTGATTATCGCGACCGATATTATTTCACTGAGGCCCTCGCGCTGGGAAATACCAGCGCTAACCCCGATGGTTTTGATAATTTCACCTACAATCAGAATATCCACCTCACCGGGGCCGGCGTGAATACAAAGATCGGGGCCATTTATAAGTTCACAGATTTCTTCCGTATCGGCCTGGCGCTTCATACGCCCACTTTCTATTCTATCCACGACCAGTCTGATCCGCAATTGGTAGTAAATAGTGATTCGGGATCAGCCTATGGGTTCAGGAACCGTTTCGATTACAAGTTCACTACCCCATGGAAGGGCGTTCTGAGTGCCACCTTTGTAGTGAGGGATTTCGGTTTCATAACCGCTGACTACGAATATGTTGATTATAGCACTATGCGCTACGATTTCCCATCAGGCTTCGACAATTCCGGCAACTCATATCAGCAAGATCAGGACGCCATAAATCAGCAGATAAAGGACACATACAAAGCTGCATCTAATATCCGCCTCGGTGGTGAGTTTAAGATTACAAAATACTTCATGGCACGCGTAGGTTTTGGCTATTATGGCAATGCCTATAGCGCCTATGGCGAGTCCACAGCCAATCAATATTACACTACACAGCGCATTGACCTCAACTGCGGCATTGGGTTCCATTTCAGGCACTTCTTCACAGACCTCGCACTTGTGCACAGCATGTACCAGGGCTACGACCAGCCCTACACCATTAACCAGTCAGGTTTGCTTGCCGGGCAGTCCATAGTAGTTCCACAAGCCAAAATTGACTACAGCCTCAATAATGTAGCACTCACAGTAGGCGTAAAATTCTGGTAATACGTTCACTTTTTATCGTCGATAGGTATTATACTAATAGAGCCCCTCACGAAGGGGCTTTATTAGTATAATAAAGGTTTTGATCCGCTCAGATATGCGCTGTCAGCCGCTCGCTTAGCGCACAGCGTCCTTTCCGATGATCGTCCAGTCATCGTGTCCGTAGCCCTTTGCAATCCATGCATCCATCGCGGCGGCAACTGCCGGCACCACCATAAGTTCCGCCCCGGCTCCCTGGGCCCCTGCCATCATCAGCCCGGCGTCCTTACGCGCCATATTCAGTTCCCACGTTGGCTGGTCAAAATTGCCTTCAGTCATTTTCTTTAGCCTTGCGGGCAGCATATTCCCTGGGTTCCATGTGTCAAATAGCTGTGAAATTTCACCGGTCGAAATATCAAGGGCCTTTCCCAGCATCAATGTATCGGCGATACCGCCTGTCATCGCGATCAGGAAAAGGTTGCCAAGCAGTTTCATCCCTGCAGCCTTATTGCTGGCTGGTCCAAAATAAACCAGTTTGCCCGTCATCTTTGCGAGCTCAGCCTCAACAGTGTCTATAATTGCCCTATCCCCCGACACCAGCATATATCCAGTGCTTTCTAAAGCATTTTGCGGCCCCATGAATACAGGCGCATGCACATACGCATAACCCCGAGATTTCCACAATTCTGTCCGTT
>Ga0364867_10497_pt1 | contig 20605 bp, 17 predicted proteins | sample ExccelAu500001D4_3_FD_206915 | JGI IMG/M metagenome (GOLD analysis project Ga0364867, IMG submission 206915) | Enriched cells from Trout Bog Lake Hypolimnion, Wisconsin, USA - BchlTB.Aug13.5000.01.D4 | ecosystem: Environmental > Aquatic > Freshwater > Lake > Hypolimnion/Profundal zone | place...
AAGGTGTAAACAGAGTCCCAGTCATTTGTGGTGGTGCGCACGCCTATGCGGTAGTTGAGGTATTCGGGATGAAGGGTAATATTTATAATAAGGTTGCCACCTGTTGAAGTGAGTGTGAAATCGGGTGTTTTGGGGCTGATGGCTGCCATAGCTGCCGCATTACCATTGATAACGGTGTTGCGGGCCAGGTAATCGAAGTTTTCAAAAAAGGTATCTATAATGCCATCCCCATTGATGTCTATACCTATACTGTCGCCTGATGTATGCTGCCTGTCAGCGTATCCCGGGTTGGAAACATCGGCATCGCCGTCTTCATTTTGAGCGGTAACCCTGATAGCAGTAAATCCCAGTTGCCTGAAAGGCATATGATCGCCGCCACGACCTGAACGGTCCTCTGGTGTCATGATATTGATACCCATAGGCACAGAAGCTATTGGTGCAATTTCCTCCTTATATTCGAGTTTTACGTAGCGCGCCCAGCCTTTGTGAAAAGAATTGAAACCGCCATAAGAAAACAGGCGAACATGGGTGCTGTCAATTTCTTCATAACCCGGGCAGGATGGCGCGGAAGAGGTATGTCCGCAGATTATCCCCCCGGTAATATCATTGTTGAGCACTGCCTTTACCTTGATACCTTGGTTATTGCAATAGGTTGCGAAAGCCTGACCGCCATAAAGACCCTGTTCTTCCCCGGTCACCACCAGGAATACCAGGGTGTGGTTATAGCTGTAACGGCTCATTACCCTGGCAAGTTCTAAAACAAGGGCAGTGCCACTGCCATTATCCTCAATGCCCTGAGCAATACTATTGGTATCGCAAACCCCGGCGCAGCGGCTATCAATATGCGCTTCAATGATTATTATTGATTTATCAGAAGTATCCATTCCGGGCAATACGGCTAAAATATTGCGGTGCTGCGGAATGCCACATATGGTTGTGTCAAACTGCAGGTAGCTTGTAAGCAGTCGGTTCTCATTCAGGGCGCTAATCTGGTTGAACCTTTTAAAAATCCAGCGTCGGGCGGCTCCAATTCCCCTGGTTGGCGATAAGGTATCAGAGCCGGTATTGCGGGTTCCGAAGGTTTTCAAATAGTTAAGTGTAGCGTGGAGAGAGTCGGGAGAAATCCTTGAATTGAGCCCCTGGCTTATGGTATCCTGCCTGTTGAGTATGGTGGTTGCCATATAGTCGGCAGGGTTGTAATTACCCAGCAAAACTGTTTGAACCTGAGGATTGGTGCAAAATTTAATGACCTGGGCATAAGAATCAGAAACTAAACCTGCTATGGCGATTAAAGAGTATAAAAAGGGTCTCATACAAAATAAATTAGGAGTATGTGAAATTAGGTTTTTTCTGTAAGCCTGGCAAAATAATTCTAAAATTGTGCTTATTGGATTGCTTTAGTAAAAGGAAAAGCCAGGGTTTAAGACCTGGCTTTTATATGAATAAGTATGGAAACAACTGGATTATTGATTTTCAGGTTTGTTTTTGTCAAGATCAAAGCCCTGGAGCGTGGACATTAATTGCTGCATAGTGCGCTGGTAACCATTGCTGGAACCATCCAGGAAAATAGTATTGCCCTTGCCATATTCGGCAAAATGCTTAATAGCATCTGTCCACATAGAAAACAAAATATAGGAAGCATCAAGATTGGCGCTTTCCATTTCTTTTGCTGCGGTAGCCATGCCGCGGGCCACTTCTTCCCTGAAAAGGGCTACTCCCTGTCCGCGCAGCTGGGCTGCCTGGCGTTCGGCCTCGGCTGATATTTTAATGGCATTTCCTTCGGCTTCAGCGGCTTTTGTTTTGGTTATGAGCAGCGCCTGGCCTTCATTTTCGGCTGCGGCTTTGAGGTTATTACTTGCCACTACTTTGGTCATTGACCTCAGGATGTCTTCATCGAAGGTGATATCATTAATCTGGAGATCGAGCAGGTGATAGCCCCAGCCTTCCAACTGAATATCAAGCTGTTCCTTTACGTGAAGAATTATTTCAGTTCTCAATTGAAGGATTTCAGATTGTTTTTTGGTAGCTACGAAGGCCCTTACCGCCCCCTCAACCGAACGGTTTAGGGAAAGCATCAGGTTGCGGTCGTCAATGAATTTAAAGGCTACATTCTGGATGGTCTGGCTTTCCTGGTTGAGCACGGAAAAAAGCATCATGGCAGAAAAATAAACATTTGCCTGGTCCTGGGTTATGGCCTGGAATTTCAACTCATTGGATCGGTTCTGGTAAGAAATCCTCCTGAATATCTGCTCTATGAGCGGAATACGCATACTAAGTCCCGGCCCTATGATGCGCTTGTATTTTCCGAAGACAGTAATTACCGCAACAGTACCCTGCTGAACGGTTACAAAACTCATCATCAATACAAGGATGATGATTGCCAGTATAATTAAACCTGCCATAAATGAATATTTTTGTGAAAAATACGAATTTTATTTCACAAATTGAAATGCTTTTTTGCCTGTTAAGCGAAGGTAATACAGGGTTAATGTATAGGAGTGGCTGAGGATGGCTCAATTTCCAGCTTTGAAATTGCGGATTCGATGTTTGCAATATCATCTTTTAATTGAACGGATGATGGATTGGCTTCTGAAAGTTTTTTGAAAATGGAGAGTGCTTTCTGGTAATAATTTCTGGCAGCGTCAGGATTGCCTTGTTTCTGATACATTATTGCAATAAGGCAATATGAATTACAAAGATCCTTATTTAACCTTTCAGAATTTGGATTGGCTTCAATAAGTTGAATTCTAAGCATGATTAATTGTGTATAAAAAGTCAGTGCATTTTGAAAATCACCTAATCCACAAAAAAAGGTTCCCAGTCTTTCTAACGAAATACAGTAATCACGTTTTAATATTTCAGATTTAGAATTAATTGAACTTAGTTTTTCACGTATAAGCATTGATTCTAAAAAGTTTCTTTTAGCCTCAGGCAAGTTGCCCAATTGTAATTGCGCATCACCTAATTTATTAAATGAAACTCCTAAGTCTCTAAATAATCCAAAATTGTTTGGTTCTTCTTTTATTTGTTTTTGCCATATTTTTAATGATTTCTCATAATAATTCCGGGATTGAATATAGGCTGATTTTTGAAACATAATATCTCCAATAATTCCTGTTATTATAGATAAAATTCGAAATTTCCAAGGGTTATCCTCATATTTTTCGAGTATGGCTTCAGTGTTAATTAATTCCTCCGAAATGTTTTGAGATATTCCAGTTTCTAATGACCAATAGGCCATATTTATTTGATTTTCAAACCACTCAAGAGGAAGCTGAACTTCTACTTTATCTGATTTAAATTTCTCTTTTATTAGTTCATTAGCCTTTCTTAAAGATTGTATTCCTTTTTCACGGTCATGAAGTTGGTAGTAAATATCCCCCAATTCCCTCAAAACATTTTCTTCCTCAATATTTTTAAAAACCTCCTCATAATCCTTTAATATTTGCTTTGCCTCATTGCATAACCCCAGCCGGGCATAATTTTTTGCAAGTGGCAATGCAATTTCATTGACTGTCCTTAAAACAGGGTAATGGCTATTCTTAGCGTCTTGAAGCCGTTTTTCAAGAATTTTAACGTCGGTTTCCAGGTCTTTGAATTCCTGGGTAGAAAGAAAGGTTTCCCATCCTTCATTTTGTAGCTTAACTCCTACTCCAGCATCCATAATATCGGTGAAATGAACGGTGGAGTGCCTGCGTTGGGAGAAAAGGTCGGGGGCTTGATTGGCAATAATATTCATGCTGGGGCCATCAGCCCAGAACAATATAGGTTTGCCAATTTTCCAAAGAGCTTCCCGACCGAAATTCAATTCTGATAACCTCACCCGGCCGCGTTCCGAGGAATCTACTATTTCATATAGGTTGCACACAATCAGTACGTTGGCATTAGAGGCCGCAGTTTCTATTTGATGAATCAATGGCTGATCGGAATCTTTTTGAAGAAAGACTTCCGCAACGTGAATCCCTTTTTGCTCAAGGTCTTTTCTAAGGGATGCATTTATCTGGGCTATGAACCGCATGTCATCGGCCCGGCAAAAAATATAACCCTGCCCATCAGGCCTTCTAAGGAAAAAAAGCATCGACTGGTAGGAAAACTGGAAATTATCTTCTATTGCCATAATCTATTGAACTAATCAATGTAATGTCTCTCCCTTAATTCATCCTTCAGAATCGGGTGTACATCACACCATCCCTCACCATTATAACTAAGTACACAAAGGTTTTGGCGCAGTAAAAGCATAATATCCGAATTGTCAGTCTTTTTTTCTAAGTCTTTTGCAAGTATTGCCATTGCTTCGTAAAAAGATGAGGCTTTAAAAATATTTCCTTCTTCATCTTTATAGTCTGCAATGGTATTGTTGTATTCCCTTTTTAAAGAATAATAAGCGGTCATATAATGATCTTCGTTGATGGAGCCTCTTTCCTCGTATAAGGCTGCAATTGCCGCCCTATTAATAATATTAAACAGATCACGAATAACGCCCCCGGTAATCATGATAAACTTTAGTAAAACAGCCTCATTGGCAAAAAGAGATTGGTTTATCCTTGTAGTTACAATGTTTTTCAATACACCAATCCCTTCCTGATAAGGATTGCCGTCTTTTTGCCTGATCTTTACCATTGGCAACTCAATAATTTCAGTGAAGTAATTTCTTATAGCGCCAAACTTTGTATTATAATAAAGGGAAACCGGGAAAGTATAAATTACGGTTGCCCTCAATTGCGTAAGTTGGTTTGCATAATTAAAAAACAAGATTTTTGCTACATCTAATGGAATTTTATCCAGGTCTTCAATAAATATTACAAGGTCTTTGTACCCCAATCCCATCATTTTAATTCGCACTTCTGAAATCAATTCGTTGCAATGCTTAATAAGCTCTGACAATCGGGGTTCTAATGTACGTTTTATAGTTTCTTTAAATGATTTTGATGCTTTGGCGGCACCCTTCAATTTTAGAAAAAATTGTTGTAAATAAGGAATTCCTAATTTTGTTTCAATTCCGGCTTCTGCTTCAAGGGAAAAATGTTTATCTTTAATTTCATTTATTTCCTTTGTTTGGGTCCAGGAAACAATCTTTTCCAAAAAAGAAGTATCAATGTCAAGCTGATTGTCAATGGCAAATCTGAATAACTTCTCCATGGTAACTATGAACAGTTCAATATATTGTATGCTTTGGGGATCCAATTCCTCCATCACAGAATAATTGATAATTGCATATTCATTTTGCAATTCTTTCTGCAAATGGTTCAGTTCCGTACTTTTTCCGCAGCCTCTATACCCTACAAATAATAGATGAGCATTATTACCGGCAATTGCATTTTGCCGGATAATTGTTTTAAGTTGAAATTTAGCACTGGTTTTACTGCGTACTGCATCTGTTTCGCAATAAAACTGGTCCATTTCTTCAATAGTCAACGCCCGCGCAAGTACGGCTCCATATATTTCATCAATGGTATTGGCTTTTTTGATTTCCATATAAATTTCCTTCCACAAAAGTAAATAAAAGCCGTTGATAATTTATATTAATGCCAGTGATCGACCCTTCCCTACCTATTTTTCAAGATACTTGCGCGCCTCTTCTACCCAGTCTTTGCCGGGTGATAGAAGAATAGCAGGTTTTATACCAATATTATCTATGCCATTGCCTTTGGCCACCCTGTTGCTGCGGGTGGACGAATAGCCGAATTCAATATCGCTACAGGGAGATTCTGCAGTGAGGATGTTGGAGTAATCAAGGGTTCCGGAAGTATGTTCACCCATCAGGGTAACTTTAGAGCTTTGCCTGGCCGCAAGTAAAAACTCTTCGGTAGTGCTGGCGCACCTTTTATTGATGAGGATAACCACTTTTTTCGGGTATAGAGTTGTTTTTCCCATTGTAAATGTATCATCTTTTGCGCTTACCACAAACCCACCGGGTTTTGCCTTCATGTCTTTCACCATATTCATTATTTCTTCTTTTACACTTTGGGGAAGGTCGGGCGATTTTGTGACTTCCTCCCATCTTTTAATATTGTCACTTGTAGCATAAACTTCATTTCCATCGCCAATTATTGGGCCGGTATATAGGTAGGGCATTAAGGGCTGGAATGCGGCGTCCCCGCCTCCGCCGTTTTGCCTCACGTCAATTATCAGGTTGGGTGTAGTTTCAAGGGTGGTTTTATTTGCGGTAATTATTGAATCAATAGCTTTGGCATTTGAAAGGTTGAATGTGCCGATCTGTATATAAAAAGTGCTGTCGCTGAGTTTTTTAGCCTGAACCTTCTTGAAATCTGAAAAGCTGTTTTTGGCGGTTTCCTCCTTTGCAGCTAATTTTTTCCAGTTGCCGCCATCAAAACTGGAACCGCTGAAAAAATACATCTGTGGATGGTAAGAATGATCCCGCATATATAAAAACACCCTGAATAAGCTGTCGTTTTTCTTTTTTAGTTCCAGTTTTACCTGGCCTGGACGCCATTGGTTATATTTAGAACTGAGTATAACCCCGGCATAATCGCGGAATTCATTTTTACTTTTGACAACGGCAATTTTGTAAGAAGAATCGAAATAATAATAAATTCCTTCTACTCGGTCCAAGCCTTGTTCTAATTGGGATAGCTTATCTGGGCTTAGGGTTATTATTTCAGTTTTTTTTATTCGCTGATTTATAGCTGCAGTATCTTCCATGTTAGGTTGCACGGGGTTATAAAGCTGTACATGGCCGTCTTTGAAAAATCCGAGCCAATCGAGCAAATAAGTGAGGCAATAGCCGTCATTTTTAGTTTCGGTTACTTTGATAAGGCATTCGCGGGTTACCTTATTATATTCTTTCCTGGTTTTAGGGTTTACCTTGTCATGGTATCCGGCATAGTTGGTTTATATTTCATGTTTGATGAATTCGAATTTCTGTTTGCAGGTGCATTGCTGCCCATGTGCTGAAATAGCCATAGTGGTTAAAAAAACCAAATAAAGGATTTGCTTCATAAAAAGTAATTTTATTCACTTAAAAACCGAGGGTAAAAAACTACTATTTCTATTTTCCGGTGAACCAGACCCTAAAGGGTGACAACGATTAATATAAAATGCATTAACTATCATATGTTTAAACTTGTTAGGGTGTCCGTTATTTAAATGCCCACTATCTATAAGTGTTTTCACCCTTCGTTTTTGAGTGGAAACGAATATTTATCAATAATAAGTGTAGGTTAATTCTGTAACCAAAAATAATTTTTTCTTTCCATCCTTCAGTGGTACTCTGATTTTTTGGTGTTATTTCCTGTGCTGTCATATTGGTACTCCCAATATAGGGCATTATCCTCATCAAGGGTGCCATCGGCCCGGTAAACTACCTGTTCGGTTTTATTTCCCTTATCGTCATATTCCATTTTGTTTTTAAAATCACCCATTTCGTAAAATTCATCCACCTCTGTAAGACGGGCCTTGTCATCATATTTGTATTCGTATTTTGGCCCAAGGTTTCCACCGGGTTTTTGAATATCTTCTTCGGTTTTATTGCCATTGCCGTCATATTTGTACCTTGATACATTATGTTCATTCAACAATGGAGCGAAGAGGAATCTTCAATTTCAAGCCCATTATCACCCTGTTTTAAGAAATTAAAGCTACCCAGGGTATCAAGGCTGTTGTAAGATATTGTGCCGGTAGGTCTATTCTGATTGTCATAACTTAGCATAAACCTTAAATTTTCAATTGCCTGATTGTTTGTATCGCAATAATCTTCTTCAATAATATTGCCTTTATTATCATATTTAAAGTCATGTTTCAAGGTTTTACCGTAATTTGACTCAATGAAATTATTATGGAGCAAATTTCAGTTTTTATCATAAAACGCCTCATTAATTGTTCTTTTAATGCCTTTTAATGGATATTCACCCTTTATAAAATACCGTTACTGCTAAATGAGTCCATGCCGGTATTTTGTATTTGCTTATTTTCCAAACCATTGCTATCAATTACATTAAAATAGCGGGCAGTCAATATTTTAACTGAGCCCAGCAAATGTCTGTCTTTAAGAGTATTGTAAAGACCTGAAAATTCCCTGACCTGCGAATCTTTTTTGGCTAATCCAGGTTTGGTATCCTGTGGTGCTTGGCCACCATTGTTGCAGGATGTCTGGAGGATAAAAATAATACTTACCAGTAAAACTTGTATTCTCATCATAAATACGGCTTTTAAGCATATAAAGTTAGGCTTTTAATAGTAAGTATATTCAGTTTCAAAGTACATCATTGGTACTTTTTTTCCATCATCATCTTCAAAATCTGTTTCTTTAATGATGTTTCCTGTGGCATCATAAACATACTCTTTATAAACAGTGTGTTCCCTGTCAATGCTTCCATCCGGATTAGAGGTAATCAATTCAGTTTTATTATCATAGTCATCATATTTCATGGTCTCCTTTGTGATTATCTTATTTTCGCCCTCGTATTCAATATGTTCTATGCAATTCCCGTGCGCGTCATATTTTCTGGTTCCACGGAAAAGGATGCTATTATTCAGGTTGTAGATAACCGATTCCAATTGGTTGCCGTCAGCATCATTTTTACTGGTCATTTTACCATCCGGCCTTCCTGAATCGTCATATTTAAGCCCGCCGGTTTCAAAATTGTTTTGATCATAAGTATAGGTCCATTTTAAGATTACCGGTTTTTTGGGAATGGAAACTATAGACCCACTTACTTCAAAACCAGACCTCTGGTAATTAAATTCTAACACATTTCCCTTATCGTCGTACTGGCTGGTTTCCCTTCCTATCTGCTTGCCATTAGCAGCAAAAAAATTACTTTCCAATTCATTACCCTTTCTGTCATACCTGCGAGATAAACGTTTCCAGACCGGCGCTCCTGTGGAATCGCAAGCCCAGGCGCTGGTATCATTGCCATTGGCATCGTAAAAAATCCTGGTCATTTGTACAAACTCACCATTGGCTGTGGTATATAGAAATTCTGTTGAATTGCCCCTTGCATCAAATTTTTCTACGGTTATTTGGTTCAATTGTTTTTCGCCTGTTTCGTAATTTACTATAAAAGTCTCTTTTCGATAAGATTTAACCCGGCCATTGATATGGTCATTTTTCAGGGTGATATTCTTTTCGGTAGTGTGGTTTTTAGCAAATATTTCTTTGGGAGTCAATTTGGGGTGATTTTTTCCAGTCTCCGTTTCCTTAAATGTTATTTTGGCCAATGATTTATTGCCAAAAGTAATCAGGCCCAATAGGGCAATTGCCCAAATGAGCGTACCCGGCAAAAATTTTGAAATGCTATATTGTGCGGAATGAAATGGCATCTGATTTGATTATAAAAAAAGGATATTCAAAGATCGTAATTCCTTTGAAATGTTGTGTGATTATTTGGGTAGGGAAATTGCGGGTCGGGAAAAAAGTGGCTTAGGTTGAAATTGAGCCTTGCTGGGGTTATAAACAATCCATTGAAAAACCAGGATGCGAAGCCAAATTTACTTGGATATAATGAAAAAAGCCTCCCTAAAAAGGAGGCTTTCATTTTGAAAAAGTGACATCGTTGGGACTCGAACCCAAGACCCATACATTAAAAGTGTATTGCTCTACCAACTGAGCTACGATATCAAAAAAAGAACTAAAATTCCCAATGCGTTCCCGCTAAGGGAGTGCAAAGATAAGAATATACTTTTCCCCACAAAATCTTTTTGAAAGAAATAATTGCCTATTCTCTGAAACCCTTTACAGGCAAGGGTTTCAGAGAAAGAATTTATTACTGGTTTATAGCCATATTGATCGTTTTCTTCCGTTTTGGACGAGTGGGAGGTTTTTGAGGCGCTATTAAAACGCCTTTTTGGTTGTTTCCCGCCGTTGTTAGCGTTTTCACCAACAACCACTGAGTTTGGCAGGAATAAATCGCTTATTGTGCAATGTCATTTGGGAAAACGCAACAGTTGTTGGTGAAAACACCAATAACAGCTAAACATTTATTGCCTGTCCACTATGTAATTCAGTTCAATTACCCCGCTGGTAAATTGCCGAGTAGCCAATAGTTTCAGTTTTATTTTGTCCTTGATGTCTGTAAACAATGGAATGCCTTGTCCAAGGATAACCGGATTAACAAATAGCCAGTAGCCGTCAATTAAGCCCTGTTGAATAAGTGTATGTGTTGCAGTGGGGCTGCCAAAAAGCAGGATTTCTTTTCCTTCCTTTTGTTTTATTTCATTTATCCTGTCGGCAATGTTGTCGCTGATTATGGTTGTGTTGGAGAGACCGGCGACTTTCAATGTTTTTGACAAAACAACTTTGTGCGCTTTTTTATACCATTTTGAATGTTCTATGTCGTGTTTGCTTGCTCCCGGGTTGTCGCCTGCGGTAGGCCAATAGTTTTCCATCATCTCATATGTCGCGCGTCCATATAAAGCTGTGTCGGTTTCGCTTATCCAGATGGCGACATGGTCAAAAATTTCTTCATCAACTTTGATCCAATTCATTTCTCCGTTTGGCCCTGCTACAAAACCGTCAAGCGACATGTGCATAAATGAAATTATTTTCCTCATATAATAATTATTTTATTTATCTATGGATAGTTACTACCTTTTTTCAATGTCAAGTTGTTCGTAAATATACACAACTAATTTGTATTTGGATAGCCCATATGTTCATTTCATCAATAATCCTGCTGGTAATAATCATATATGCTAAACGAGAGGGTTGTTGGCGAAAACACAGTCAGCAGCGAAAGGAATTGGGCCTTCTTCCAGTCGGCTATTTTGGGTGGCAGACCCAGTGGCCTGCTGAAAAATTGGAATATCCGTTCATAGTAACCTTTGGGCTTTTATACATATGAGAACCGATTTTATCGATACAGTAAGCTGGGACAGCGTCAGAAATGGTCATTACTTTATGGATGGGGCCGAGAAAGGCAATTTTTGATAAAGTGTCACTGATGCCTAATGGGGGTATTGAAAGGATATAATCATAAGTTGGGCGGATTTCTTCAGGCAAGTGCGCTACAACCATTGCCGCCGGTGGCGATGCGACTCCTGTGTAGGTCATTACTGAGCCAAGGGAAATAAAGGCCATAATTTATATTGCCTTTTTGCACCCATTTACCAAAGTTAGTTCTTGCCTGGTACTAAGTTATGGTTGCTCCGTTGAAGTCGGACTAAGTACTTGCTACGCATAAAAAGAGAATCAGTCGGTATCCCAGGTCACATCCTTTGTTTGCTTGCAAGATGCAAATGCGAATAATACATTGATTTTGTTGTTTTTATGGTACATTCCTGTTTGAACGGAAATAAATAGACGGTAATTTATTTTCATTTTGGCAAACACAAGGATGGTTTGTGAAAATACTAAAAATGTAGAAACCTGTTTTTATAAAAAATTTGCTGTCTGCTGCTGTCTGTTTTTAAACGACATTTTGTAATTTTGCCTAAAATTTAAAAATAATGAGAACAATTACCATCACGTTACTTGCCTTTTTTTGTTTTTCAATTTCAGTATTTGCCCAAAATGCCCAAAAGGACCTGGATATTACCGGAAAATACCGTATCAATACAATTATAAAAGGTAAATACTGGCTTTCGGCCACAATCAGTAATAATTCAAAATCTGATTACAAGGATGTTGTTTATAATGTTAATTATGCCGCAGAGGATGGTACAATAATAGATAGTGCGAAACTTACATTTCATGACTATGTAGGTCCCCACACCTCCAAAAAAATTAAAGAGCAATACCTGGATTGTCCAAAAGACTGCAAATCAGTTATTTTATCTATAGTTAGCGGTAATAAACTTGATTAGGAGTTATTGCTCCCTGAGCTTATAACTTAATAGATGTTCAACCCGGAATTTGTGCCATATTGGCTAATTTGATCATATATCCCGCTCCCTAAAAGCGGGTTATTATTTTTATCTCCTCCCGAAATCACTTTGCACTTTTAGCAATGCAGACTTATTTACAATTATTTCATTGCAGGTAGCATTAATAAATTCGGCTGCTTATCACTTAACTGTTTCCACACCCATCTGTACACCCATTTTCTCATATACTTTATCGTTGGGTTCCCAAAGTTCTATTTTATTGCCTTCAGCATCAAGTATATGCACAAACTTGCCATATTCATAGGTTTCAATGGTATCTACAAGAGTTACCCCTTCCTTTTTTAGCTCCACCACCAGGGAGGTAAGATTTTCAACCCTGTAGTTAATCATAAAATCTTTGGATGATGGCTCAAAATATTTGGTAGATTCTTTAAAGAGGCTCCATTGGGTATATCCCTTTAGGGTTGAATCAGTGGCATGACGCCATTCAAATACGGCGCCGTATTGGTTGGTGGCCACACCCAGGTGGGCCTTATACCATTCTCTCATTTTACCTGGATCCTTGCATTTAAAAAAGACGCCTCCTATTCCGGTTACCCGTTTCATTTTATTATCTCCACTCACTTTGGAAGAGATCAAATAATTGAGTGAGAACCCAAGCCCGAATGAAAAAATGAGGGCGAGCGCGGTAAGTATTATTTTTTTCATACTCAGAGAATTTTAGCTTTTTATCTGAAAAATGTAAAATAAATGTTGATTTTGATTTCTGAAGTGAACCTTTATTCATTGCAATTATACGGCTATTTTCCTTTTCCTTAACGAAAACCGGTTTGGGTTTTACAGCCAATGGTTTATTTTCGCAGGCAAAACGGGGTTAAACAAGAATAAATAATTTATTGTTTATATTCATTCCAGATAAACTAAGTCTTTGTTGGTGGAAGCCACGATTAGGGCAAATAAAGATTTCCGCGAATTTATTCGTAAGTTTGCGCTACTCAAAAATAACTTATGAAAAATAAAATCGCAATACTTTCTTTAGTCTATTGCATGTTATTTGCCCTCCAAACTCAAGCCCAGGCCACCTTTTCTGAAGATAGCAAAGAATATACCAAGGATGGAGGTATGCGGTCGGAATTTCAAAAAGGCAATTTGGGTAAGATTGTGTTTACCCCAAAACGAACAGACCCGACTACTATTACTGCCGATCAGACTAAGTCCACCTTCAACCTCGGAGATATAATCTATGGGCGTGTTTTTATGACTACATGCATACCTAATTTTAAATTGTACAATGGTAAAAAAGTGCAGTGTAATGCAGCTGGCCAATATTACATAGTTGCTTTTATTGATGGGGAAAGAATGGGGGGTGTCCTCATTAATGAAAAGCTACCTCACAACATCCTGAATGCTACAACTTTCATACTTATTATTAATGGCACAGGCGCTGATGCTGCTGCAAATAGCCTGCATTTTAATAAAGCGATCAACTCGTTGCCGGATGGTACACACACAATAAAAATGGAATTATGGGGTGGGATGGAAAACGACAACTATTTTGGGAAAACCAAAGAACCTATTGCCACCGGCGAATTTACGCTTATTAAAAAGCCAGGTAGTAAGGCTGGTATCGGCCGGAACTTTACTGATATAGTTCCTGCAAAGAAAGACCCTGAATTTGAAAAGAAAATACTCAAATCATTGAAAGATTCGAAAGACCCGAAATGGAAGGGGAACTTTACTGCAGTTAAAATAATGGCTCCAGACTGGACAATTGAGAGAAATAACCTGACTGGAGTGATTTTAGATAGAACGCTCCCCATAAAATTGAAGGCCAACTGGGATGACGGCCATTGCACCATGCAGGATTTTATAGTGAAAGAGGAATATGAAGGTTCCGGCTTTCAAAAAACCTTTCAGGTTTAGGCCGCTGACTATACCGGGCCGAGGGAGATTGACTGCAAATAAAAGGAGAATTGCTGCCTGGGTTTAACTGAGGTTTTTGAAACGCTTTACCTTCCAATTTTAACGTCATGGTTGGTGTTTTTATCAGCAACCAAGGCGTTTGGGTGAATTAAATTAGTTTTTTTATTAATAATTGGTGGGGAAATCCCCTCTTGGCAGTGTAAAAACCAACTAAGGAGAAAAATGGATAAAGCCGGAACAAATTTTAAAATTGAAAAACTGGTAAAACCCTTGCATTCAAAGGCTTTACCGATTAAATAGACCCATTTACAGATGTGTTTTTAATTACTCTTTGCTGTGAACGACCCGCTTGAAACTACAGTCCCGTCAGTTGCGGTAAATTTAAAAGTGCCCACGATATTTGGCGATACTGAGGTAATGGTAACTGAGCCGCTTGAACTTAACTAATAGTTGGTAAGAGAAGTTAAATATTAGGCATGGTTGGTTGAAAGCGTGCTATCAAAATTAAATGTGCCGGTTGTCTTGTTATAATTCGATAGCCATATTGATAAATATGGGTAGGTAGGAGCTGTTTGGGTGCCTCCGGTCCCTTCGATAATTGTAACTGTTCCGGATATCCCGCTTCCGGTATAAGCAAAACAATTGTTTGCGCTAATAGCTGTAGTTCCTACCGTCGCGCTCATGCTATAGCTTGGGGAACTGCTGCTCTTTGAGCAGCCAGAGAAAATTGCCAAGCCTTATACAGCTATGGCAGAAAATGTCATGAGTTTTTTCATAAAGTTTAATTTGAAACAAATGTAAGGAGTGGAAAATGAAAGTCAAAATGTTAGCGAAAAAAAATATATTAATGCCGAATTTTCATAGGTATAATCTTGTATTTACTTTCCTGCCTGGCCGAAAAAGGGTTTTGGAAAATTGCAAACGCAAGGCCAAAGCCTCAACATGGCAAACGCTAACAATAGTGGTCACTAATCAGTGTGTAAAGTTCAAACCTCATCTACCTCTTTACTACAGTTAAAGAACTTCGGTAACCTTCACTATTTGTGAGTTGTAGCAAATATAGGCCTGTTTGCAGATTGGCTATGTTTATTTCCTCTTTATCCTGGGTGGTAAGGCTATGGTAAACCGTTTGGCCCATTAGGTTCATTAGCTTTAGGTCTGTCCCAATGCCAGCATGTTCTATAAATAAGTTGCCTGTTGAGGGATTGGGATAAACCGAAAAATGGCCCAGCTGTTCCTCTTTAATGCTTGTGGTGGGGATGCCTATTTTAACCAGGAACCCATCATAAGTACCAGAACCGCATCCATTGTTAATGGTAACCGAGCCGAAAGAGATGGAACTGCTCATTAAATATCCGGTTATATATACCTCGCCAAGTGCATCAGTGGCAAGTGCCAATGCGTCATCCTGAAATGTACCACCGGCTCTCATGGCCCATATTATATTTCCCAGGTTATCGTACTTCACAACCAATATATGGGTAAAAGGGCTTGTCGGGTTGTATAAGGTATCGGGGCCGCAATCAAGTGTATCACTGTTGAAATAACCGGCTACGTATATATTACCGTGATAATCAACCTGGATTCCCGCTCCGAAATCCCCGCCAGCAGATCCCAGCCGTTTGGCCCAAACCACATTGCCTGCAGTATCATACTTGGCAACATACATATCATAGCCGCCTGCATTTATTAAACTATATGCACCTAAATGAAGGGTGTCTTCATAATAAAAACCTGTAACGTAGGCATTGCCTGCCGAATCGGTACAGACAGCGCTACTCCTGTCGCCATTTATTGAGGTATTGGAGCTACTTGCATTACGGGCCCATATGATGTGGCCGGAAGTATCGTAGCGGGCCAGAAATATTTCATTATTAGGGTAATTGGTATTGGTAAGGGTTAAAGTGCCAAAAGTAATGGCGCTACTGGCAGAAAACCCGGTAAGTAGTAAATGCCCGGAATTATCGGCTACAATTGAAAAAGGCCAGTCCTCATTATTGCCGCCTGCACTTACCGCCCATATCGCATTGCCGGCGCTATCATATTTGGCAATCAATAGGTCCATTATGCCGGTGTTGGTGATGGTTGATGACCCGAAAGTAAGAAAGGGTGTGCCAAAGAAACCAGTGATATACACATTGCCTGTGGAGTCGGCCGTAATTGAAGTGGCGTTTTCGCCTCCTGTGCCACCTGCGCTTTTAGCCCATTGAAAATTCCCTGCGGCATCGTATTTGGCAAGGAAAATATTACCCCCTGTAGGGCATAGGTTGGTCAGAACCGTAGTGCCGAAAGTGAGGGTGGGGCTGTTGAAAAAGCCGGTTACATACACATTTCCCCAGCGATCGGTAGTTACCGCATTCGCTTCATCGGTATTGCTACCCTTGGCGGAACGTGCCCATAAAGGCGTACCTGAAGTATTGTATTTGGCAATAAAAATATCAAATGTGTCGGTGTTCACATCAATAAGGGTATCGCTCCCAAAGTTGAAAGTACCATAATAGCAACCTGCAATCACCGCATTACCTGACGCATCGGTAGCCACGGCCAGAGAATACATATAAGAAAGATGTACTGCACTGGCGCCCGAAAGGCCCCAGGCCCAGTCGGGAGTTTGTGAAAAACAACCTGTAGCAACCAGGAGCGAAATGGCAATAAATACTATCTTTTTCAAATCAGTTATGTTTAAATGATCAGTAAATAAATGGAGAAATAGTTTGGTTTCCCGTTAAAATCATTAAAAGACAGCCATTCAATAGGTTATAGTTGGTAAATGTGGGGACTCTTTTTTAATGGGGCTGTTTGATGTCTAAAATATACCGTTTCCTTCCGGATTTTCCATTTTCAGGTCCCCACTGTCAATTAGGATACGATTGGTTCACTATTTACAAAAGCAAAGGGACTGTCTTTTTTATGTCAGCCCATAAATGGTTCGAAATATTTACCAAATAGAAAAGCAGAGCCTGGCGAAAAGCAGGCTTTGCTGAAAAAAAATCATGACACTTGCAGATTATTTGAAAAACCTTGCAAAACAAAACTTCTATGGCGAATGCCATCTTGTTTCATCTGCTATAAAAGGCATTCCCGGCCCCCCTGATACTGTACTGTATAGGAAAATAGCGGCGCTGTCTTTTATGTGATTAAAATAAATGTATGATGATTGATAAAAGGATGAGGGCTGAGCCGAAAAAACAATCGCATCAGTTGAAGATATAGATGGGGTGAAGGTAAAATCAATATAGGCATAAGAAATTTCCACCTCATTAATAAAAGTTAAGGCAAATGAACTGTCTGGCAGCGTTGTTCGGACGTTATAGGCGGCAGAATCATTGAGATAGTATTGATGGTCTGTTCCATGCCACAAACGCAGGTTTGTCATTTGAAGTGTATATATGGGGTCTTTATAAATGGGGATTTGCATCCACAAATCCGGATTGGCAGGATTGCCATTTATAGTTAATTTTACAGTGAATGTGGCATTGCTGGTGTAAATATGGTAGGGTATGGAATCGGTGGAAGAAGCGCCATTGCCAAATGTCCATAAATAACTAACGCCAGGAGGAAGATAAGCGTAGAAGTGAAAAAAAATGGAATCCCCCACTATAGGCACACCTGTATAATAAAATGTAAAATCCGGAGCGATAGTGTCGGTTTGGGTTGTTTTATGCGCCATATCGCCGTTTACAATGAGCGTGATGCTATAAATGCCGGGAGCCTTATAAATATGGTTTATGGGCCCTACCGAACCGGCCCCTGAGCCGAGCGGAACAGATAGCGTATCTCCATCGCCAAAAATCCACTCCTCCCTGTATTTACTGTTACTGCTCTGAAAGTTTGTATAAGACCCTGCAAGCTTATTCCAGCACTTAAAGGAGTATGTTTCAACACTGACTGTTGTAGTAATAACGCTGCTTTTTCTACAGCTAAAGGCGGCAAAACAAAAAAGAATACCACAAAAAAGACAGCGATTTTGAATAAAGGACAACATAGGTATTTAGATATAAAATAAAATGGCACAAATATCATGCCATATTTGTTGGGGTCATGGCTAAATCCAATTCCGCTATAGCTGGGTTTTTTCGACACAAACTGCAAAGGAATCATAAATACAGAATCATCACCTTTTATCCTATTTATCAGCGTTCCATCCACACTGTTTGAAGCTGGCAGGAATAAATTGCCTTTTATTTATAATCATTTGGTAGAATCAGGAGCGATTATGGTGAAAACATCAATAACAGCGAAATAACCCCTTAATGCTAAATGCACCCCTACAACTCCCAAAAAATTCCCTGTACAACCTTAATAAAACTCATTGGATTATGATTACATTTGGCTTAGTTATTCGCATTTTTATGTATAAGAGAATATTATTTGCGCTTGTCCTGGTGGGACTTCATTTGCATGTTATGGCGCAAATGGTTGCTATTGATAGTATTGTGCAGGACGAAATGCACAAGCAGCATATTGTGGGGCTGTCACTGGGGATTATGAATAATGGGCGTGTAATGGTGAAGAAGGGTTATGGGTTTGCAGACCTCAAGGATTCTGTGCCTGCCAGCGAAAATACGGTTTACAGGATAGGTTCCCTGAGCAAGCAATTTATTGCCACTGCTATTTTGCAATTGGAGGAGCAAGGCAAGTTGAATTTAGCCGACCGCATTCCCAAATACTTTAAAGACGCCCCTGCAACCTGGGCCCATATTTCCATCCGCAATTTGCTTAATCATACCTCGGGCCTGGAGCGAGAGTCGCCTGTTTTGACCGAAACCAGCCTTCTGAAAAAGTACCCTGATTCTTTTGTTATACAGGCGGCCTATTACGACACGCTTTCATACGCCACAGGCAGCAAGTGGCTTTACAGCAACCTGGGGTATTTTATATTGGCAGACATAATTAGAAAGGTAAGTGGCCAGACTTTTGCTGATTATATGAATCATTTCTTTTCGGTGTGTGGACTAAAAAATACCACCACAACCGACAAAACCAGCCCAGATACCAGGGCAATGGGATATAATTTTCATGAAAAAACAGACGAAAATGCAGAAGTGAAGGATTTGGCAGTTTTGCGGCCGAGCGGCGCTTTTTCCTCAAACATTGCCGACCTGCTGAAGTGGGATGAAATTCAAAAGGAAAATAAGTTGCTCAGCAGCCAGGATTGGAACAGGATGCATGAGGATTCGGTAATGGCAATTGCTGCCGATGATGACACCTTGTATTATGGATATGGATGGGAGGTATTGAAGCTGAACAAACATCGCCTCGTAAAGCATGGCGGCAATCCTTATGGTGGGGGATTTACTTCTTCATACCTGAAATTTACGGATGATAAAATTTCCATAATCCTTATTGCCAATGCAACTGCGGCGGACCTTGACAAGATTGCATATAAAATAGCCGGGACCTTAAATCCCGAACTTAAAGAAGAAGTGACAAAAGTGGCCAATGCCGATAGCTATACAGGGGTATATGCCAATGCTTCCCTGAAAATGAAAATTACCGTAATGAATGATGAAAATGAACTGACGGCACAGGCTACAGGCCAACCTTCCTTCCCGCTTAAATATATCGGTAATGATAAATTCAAATATTCGCCTGCAGGTATAGAAATGGATTTTTACCCCAAACTAAATAAGTTCCTTTTGAAACAACATGGTCTTGATTATGTTTTTATTAAAGAGAAGTAATCTTATGGTAGAAAAATATCAACACCCTACTTTCCGCCGTTGTTGGTGTTTTCACCAACAACCACTGAGGTTGGCAGGAATAAATCGCTTGTTGTGCAATGTCATTTTGGATAAACGCGATAGAAGTTGGTGAAAACACGGGAAACGGAGAATGAAGAAAAGATATATTTCATTCCTTGCCCACCTTGGTTATCCTTGATTCAAATTGCCGGGATTCGAAATATTCATCCCAATTATAGGGTGTTTCCTTGTTTCCATCATATACTTTATACTGGGCCAGGTATTTTCTTATTTCCGGATATTTCACCCAAAAAAGCGGCTTCCCATTTTCCATAGGGGCCAGGGCTGCAATACGCACTATCATTTGGCCCTGGCCTTTATCATAAATCCAGGTTTCCATTATCCCGTAACGGTCTATTTGCTGAGGGTAATAACAGAAATTAATATAGGATGAATCAAAACTAAGTTTTACGTCTTCCGGTTCTCCATTCCGCTTTTTCTTTTTAGGTTCTTTAGGCTCATATTTTATTTCTTCGGTATCATTTTTGTGCTGGGAGCAAAAGTTAAGGTATTTTCTCGAATTGGTAGTTAGCGTAGCCGGATTGCAATCAATTATGCTGTTCAATTCCAAATCGGTTAATGGGTTGGCATAAAATACTCCGGGTAATAAGGTATCATGGCCTATCCAGTTTTTTCCTAATCCGGGTAGCACTTCATATTTCTTTGTTGGTTCCTTTGCTGACGCTTCAGATTCGGTTTTAGGCGGCCATGCCTTAAATAGGCCTTCTTTTATTCCCTGAAGAAGTAAGTTTGCCAAAATGTTTACCTGGGGAGTTCGTAGATTAGCCCTCAGAGGTGCATTTTGTTTTTCATAAATATCTAATTCCCTGCAAACCCGTTTGGCCCAAAGTATATTGGTGTCATTGATTATAGTCCAGGGTATTTCATGTAATGTGGTGTCTCTTTGGCCAGAAACATTAAGGCCCCAGATTGAAAGTATAAGAGTAAGCAGAAAATTGAAAAGAATTTTTTTCATTTGCCTATAATTCGCGTACAAATTAAAAATAATTTTCCATTTCAATGAGGTTTTTTCTGGTGTTTTGTCCCTTTTATGGTGGTATTTAGTAATCTGGAAAATCTGGCAGTATTTTTTTCCCCTTGGGAGTATTGCAATTAATTTTCATTAAAGAACAATAGCTGCCTCACTGTTTTAT
>Ga0364867_10499_pt1 | contig 20500 bp, 3 predicted proteins | sample ExccelAu500001D4_3_FD_206915 | JGI IMG/M metagenome (GOLD analysis project Ga0364867, IMG submission 206915) | Enriched cells from Trout Bog Lake Hypolimnion, Wisconsin, USA - BchlTB.Aug13.5000.01.D4 | ecosystem: Environmental > Aquatic > Freshwater > Lake > Hypolimnion/Profundal zone | place: USA...
CAGTTTTATGCTGATGAGGCCGGTGCTGCCGCCAAACTCAATACGCGCCTGGTTGTGAACCGGGTTAGGAATAACCTGCGAAGTCATTGCACCACCTCCGGTGATTGAGTGAATACCGGTAGGGTTGTTAGATCTTAAACTGGTTGTAGTATTGGTAACCACCGGCTGGTTCGCATCAAAGTAGATGTAAGCCGTGTTATTGATCTGTGTGCCCAGTGGCAGGTTTGGTTTTGTTTTGATGGTATACATAACGAAACCTTCGCTTCCGGCTACGCTTTGTGAGCTATCGACCAGGTTAATGGGTTCAAAAGTGAAAGTAAGGATACCATTGCCCGATAACTTCCATGTATATGGCGAACTTGAAGCACCCGGTTGAACCGAAGCAGGGTCGACGTTAGGCGAAAGTGTATCGCTGATAACCACAAGGCTGGCAGCTGCGTTACCGGTGTTCTGGAAACGGATGGTGTAAGTAAGCACACTATCAGCCGCCGAAAGGTTGCCTGAAGGTGAAACCTCTTTGTGGTTAGGATCGTGAGAAGCGCTAACTACGTCGGTAAGTGATTGGTAATTATTGGTTGGGTCGCAATCGTTGGCCACCGGTAAAATTTCGGTAGTTCGTTAATAACGAATTCCTCCATACTCCCCCATAGTTACAAGAGCCTGCCGCAGTGATGCGGTGGGCTTTTTTATTGTTTTTTGGAGCTGCGGGTCTCTAAATCCTGAGTTCGTCTTTTTACACATCAATCGGCGTCCAAAAGGCAACAAAAGCCAACATTTTTCGCATTTTTCCGGTGTTGCTTTTTGGGCAAATAAAGAAACTTAACAGCTGTTCCGGCGCAGTGCCCTGAATGGATTGACAAGCCACCCCTGATCTAAAACTGATAAACATGTATAAGAAAGTATAAGATTGTATAAGGTTTTATAAGCCTTTGGAGGGGGGGCACCTTATAATTATATAAAATAGATGGAGGGTCTTTGACCACCATTTAGCAACCGACAGGAGGAGCGCTTTCCCTTCATTTTATAACTGTTATGGAATGTTATGGTTTGTTATGAAATGTTATGGAATGTTATGCCTTTTTTTGTTGGCTTGATTCCGAAAACGCTGACTTGGGGTCAAACCAGGCCCGCAACCCGAAACCAGATAAAAGCGTCCAAAAACGGATGAATAGTTTTGCCATAAACGCGGGATGGACAACCCCCGGAAACAATAATTTCAAAGAACGACTCAAAGCACATTTCCCCTGCTAAGGTAATAAATTTTGGAGTCAAAAAAAGAATTTATTTGTTAAACTGACTAAAAAACAGGAATTACTTTTCCCGGGCCGGCCTGCTTTTAAAGCATGGCCATGAGCCGGAGAGGAGCCTGATATTGAGTAAAAAAAAGGGGACCCAACTTGTTAGTTGAGTCCCCTTTGAGCGAGTGTGTAATGTTTTTTTATCTGACCTGTAACCAGGTTGTGCCGTTGGATATAATATCAACACTGGTATTGGATGTAATCGATACCGAGGCTCCGCCCGAAAGACTTGTGCATCCTGACAAGGTTTTAGCCGATGCTGTTCTGTTAACGATAGTATAGATACGATTAGTGCATGTGCTGGCTGTAGGTAACGTAATGGCTGCGGTACCGGTAAAGTACCAAACCCCTGCCGTATTATCTAAAGTTACTGTTGTAGTGCCCGCTTGAGTTGACAACTTAGCTGCAATAGGACCATTAACTTCGAGAGCACTGTTAGGTGTTGATGTTCCCACCCCTACGTTAGCGCCGTTGTTGAAAATATTGCTTGAGCTAACTACCCATGATGAACCGTTCCAGTAAGGTGTGTTACCAGCGGCTGAGCCTGATGATAATACACCGGCTGCTCCTGCTGCACCTGTAGGACCCGTTGCGCCTGCAGCGCCGTTGGTTCCGTTAGTTCCGTTAGTTCCCGCAGCGCCGGTTGCACCTGTAAGACCAGTTGCACCTGTTGGACCAGCCGCACCTGTAGCGCCTGCTGCACCTGTTGGTCCGGTAGCGCCTGTTACTGTAGCCCATGTTAAGTTACCTGAACCATCATTTTTAAGGTAAGTGCTTGCTGCGCCTTGTGTGGCAGGGAAGCTGGTGGTGATGTTATTGATCTTAACGATATTACCGGTTGAGTTGATCTGGAATTGTGAACTACTACCCACTGAGAAAGTATTAGTTGGCGTTGTAGTGCCGATACCCACCTTATTAGTAGCTTGTACGGTCATGACCGGGGTGCTTCCATAGAAACCTAATCCCAGGCTGTTGGATGTGCTGTTATCGCCTGCGTAGTTGAACACAATATCTGCTGCATCGTTAATATCCAGGTCAACACCTAATTTCACATAAATTGAGTTGCCTGCTGTAAGAGGTTGCATGATATTTACAACCCCGGTACCTATTGTATATGATCCGTATCCGTCTACTTCAAGTGGTGCATTAGGCGATTGGGTTCCAATACCCAGGTTACCATTTGCATCCAGCACCATTAACGAAGTTCCTGCGTCGTTGGTTTGTGTAAGGTCGCTGGCATTGGCAAATGTCAGGTAACCTGCATAGTTAGAGTTTAGGAGGTGGTTATTGTAGATCGTAAAGTGTGTTGTTCCCCAGCCTGCAAATTTAATTTCAGAACCGGTTACGTTACCGCCGCCTATCATTACCGGGTCGCCGCCACTCGGTGACACGGTCAGTGGTGCATAGTCACCTGTGCCGCCTACGGCTACATCACCTGATACCATCATACCGTTTGTTGGAGCAGTATTTACTCCCGCAAATGTTCCTACAGCCACCGAACCATTTACATTTAGTTTATTCGATACGGAGTTCAGTGTGTTGATGTTAAGGCTACCTAAACTATCTAACTCCATGCGTTGTGTGTTATTCGTTTTAAAGTATACCGAAGCGTTATTCGTTGTTCCGAAGAAACTGCTACCGGTTGTTGAGTTACCTGATAGTGACCATGCATTGGCAGCTGCCGGTGTTGTCCAGGTTACGCCGCCGGCACCGTTGGCTGTTAATACCTGTCCGTTGGTTCCTTGTGTGTTAGGTAAAGTATAAGCACCTATGGTCAAAGTTCCCGTAATACTTCCGGTTCCTGATACAGATAAAGCACCGCCTACTGATGCGCTTCCGCCTATGGTAGCAGCACCTCCTATGGTTTCAGCACCTCCTACTGTCAGCGCTCCGGAATAGTGACCTGTGCCTGTCACATCTAAGTTATAAGCCGGCGATGTATTTCCGATGCCGATGTTAGCACCGTTGTTGTAAATATTACTTGAGTTCAATACCCATGTGGTTCCGTTCCAGTAAGGCGTGTTGCCTGCGGCAGAGCCAGCCGAGAAAGAACCGGCTGCGCCTGTGGCACCTGTAGCACCTGCTGCTCCGTTGGTTCCTGCTGCACCTGTAGCTCCCGTTGCACCTGCTGCTCCGTTGGTTCCTGCTGTACCCGTTGCACCCGTTGCACCCGTTGCACCCGTTGCACCCGTTGCACCCGTTGCTCCCGTTGCTCCCGTTGCTCCGGTGGCACCTGCGGCACCGTTAGTTCCATTGGTACCATTTGTTCCCGCTGCGCCGGTAGCACCGTTGGCTCCCGTTGCTCCCGTTGCACCTGCAGTGCCTACATTTCCTGACAGACTAATATACCATAAGGCGAAAGTACCGCTACCGCTTGAATTAGTTGCAGTAACAACCATACTGGTTCCCGAATAGCTGGCAACCGTTCCTTCCATATAAGTAGTTGGTGTTGTCTGGTAGATAATTCTTACCCGGTCGCCGGCTACATAAGCCAGGCCCGATTGAGTAGTGATGGTTGGCGTGTTTCCTGTGCTAATTACAGTTAAACTGGTAGTTGATGTAGCGTAGTAACCCATGCCGCTTGCACCGGTTGCGCCTGCCGCGCCGTTCGTTCCGGCAATACCGGAAACACCTTGAATACCCTGAGGGCCAGTTGCACCCACGGCACCATTCGTTCCGGCTATGCCGGATACTCCCTGAATGCCCTGAGGACCGGTTGCTCCCGCTAAACCGGAAACACCCTGTATGCCTTGTGGACCGGTAGCACCGGTTGCTCCATTGGTTCCGTTAGTTCCTGCAATTCCTGATACGCCCTGTATACCTTGTGGACCAGTTGCGCCTGTAGCACCGTTAGTACCGTTGGTTCCATTGGTTCCTGCGATTCCCGAAACACCCTGAATACCTTGTGGACCTGTTGCGCCTGTTGCACCATTAGTGCCGTTGGTTCCATTAGTTCCTGCCGAACCGGTTGCTCCGGTTGCTCCTGTGGCACCATTGGTTCCATTGGTGCCGTTCGTGCCGGCTGCACCTGTTGCTCCTACCACACCGGCAATACCTAAATTCCAGGTGGTATAAGTTCCGCTGCCTGCCACACGTGTAACATTAACGATCATGGTAGTGCTTGAATAGAAAGTAACATTACCTTCCATATAATTCGTGGCTGAATTGGATATTCTTACCTGGTCGTTGGCCAGATATGCAAGTCCCGATTGAGTAGTGAATGTCTGGCTGCCTACTGCAATAGTTAAGCTGGTTGTAGACGTAGCCAGGTAACCCGGACCCGAGGCACCGGTTGAACCTGATGTTCCGTTCGTTCCATTGGTGCCTGCAATACCCGATACACCCTGAATACCCTGAGGACCGGTGGCACCTGTTGCTCCTGCAGCACCTGCTGCTCCGTTCGTTCCGTTGGTTCCTGCCGCACCGGTAGCACCGGTTGCCCCGGTAGCGCCCGTTGCACCTGCAGTTCCTGCAACCCAGGTAAGGTTACCTGAGCCGTCATTTTTAAGATATGTATTAGCAGCTCCCTGTGCTGAAGGGAAACTGGTAGTGACGTTATTTAGTTTAACTATATTACCGGTAGAATTTACCTGGAACTGTGAAGAAGAACCTACTGATAACGTGGAAGAAGGAGTGGAGGTTCCCAAACCAACATTACCATTTTTAAGTACCACCATGGCATCAGAAGTATTGGTAGCAGATGTTCCGTTACCGATACCGAAAACACGGTCGCTTCCGTTCCACGTCCAGTTGCTGTTGCCAACCGGAGTATAGTGTGTATTGTATTGTCCTAATTCTAATTCGTTGGCCGAAGGCGCGTAAGTATAACTGCCCAGAGTTACTGCGTTCAAACCGTTTGAGTTGGTGTTGCTGCCGAACGCAAAACTCGGTCCGCCGCTTGCAGTATCTGTTGAACCAAATGCAAAGCTGTTTGTTCCTGATGCAATGCTGTTTTGTCCGGCGGCTATACTGTTAGTGCCGCTTGCTGTGGTTGAGGTACCCATGCTTGTACTTGTTTGTCCGCTGGCAGTTGTAACGCTTCCCGTAGCGGTGCTATACGCACCACTGGCGGTTGAACCCTGACCCATAGAGGTACTATAAGTGCCGCTCGCTGTTGTTGCGTTGCCCATAGCGGTAGCGTAGCTTCCGCTGGCCGTGTTACCGTTGCCTAAAGCAACGCTTGATCCGCCGCTGGCAGTACATTGATATCCGATAGCGGTGGCGGCAGAGCCGCTGGCAGTTACTCCGTCACCGATGGCGATCGTTGCGTATTGACTGGCTGTATTCCCAAAGCCTAAAGTATAGCTGTATGATCCGCTGGCAGTATTGTTTTGGCCATAGGCACCTGAATAGTTGCCGCTTGCAGTGTTTTGATATCCGACCGCGATCGTCGATCCGCCGCTGGCCGTATTCATATAACCTATTGCTGTTGCTGCCGCCTGGCTGGCTGTGTTGCTGGAACCAAAGGCATTAGCTGAATAAGCGCTTGCAACGTTTCCCCATCCTGCACTTATGCTATAGCTTCCGCTGTCCACGTTGCCGATACCAAAGGCGGAAGAATAATCTCCTATAGCCTGGTTGGTTACCCCAAAAGCATTGCTTTGGTTGCCGGCGGCATTGTTCATATAACCGATAGCATTTGCACTGGTGTTTTTAGCCGTATTGCCTGTGCCGTATGCTGTGGCATTGGTGTTGTTGGCTGTGTTATTTACACCCATCGCCACGCTTGCGTTGCCGGTGGCGTTATTAGAAAATCCTACGGCAGTTGCACCTGATTGAGTGGCCTGGTTCATATCGCCGAAGGTGTAACTGTTGTTAGCGCTCGAAGTATTGCTTGCACCTATGGCCGCAGCATTTGCGCCACTTGCAGTTGAGCCGTTACCCATAGCAATACTATTAGCACCGCTGGCGGTAGTATTGCTACCCGATGCAAAACTGTTAGTGCCGCCTGCTGTTACGCTGCTACCCATGGCTACACTGCCTGAACCGGTAGTGCTATAATTGAAATTGCCGGTAGTTGAACTGAAAGTAATATTATCTGCCACCATGGTAACAGTGCGGTTACCGGTTAAGGTACCGTTTGAATTATAAATATTGGCAGTATTAAGTGTGTCCGGATTTACAGCTACCCATTTAGTGCCGTTATATTGAAGGATCTGATTGGTAGTAGGTGCCGTTGTTGAAACCGCAGTTCCCTGGATAGATGCTACTGTAGGATTGGGATAATTACCCGTTAAGTCGCCGCTGGCGGCGCCTAATGCACCTGTCGCACCTGTCACACCTGTGGCACCGGTGCTACCGGTCGCCCCTGTTGAACCTGTAGCTCCTTTTACTCCTGAAATGCCTGCGACTCCGCTAACACCCTGGATACCCTGAGCCCCGGTTGCGCCGACTAAACCCGAAACACCCTGAATTCCCTGTGGACCAGTTGCTCCAACTAAGCCGGATACGCCCTGAATACCTTGTGGGCCTGTTGCACCCGTTGCACCATTTGTTCCGTTCGTTCCGGCAATTCCTGAAACACCCTGAATACCCTGTGGACCAGTTGCTCCAATTAAACCGGATACGCCTTGAATGCCTTGTGGGCCTGTTGCTCCCGTTGCACCGTTGGTTCCGTTAGTTCCGGCGATTCCCGAAACACCCTGTATACCTTGTGGACCAGTAGCTCCGACTAAGCCAGATACGCCTTGAATACCTTGTGGGCCTGTTGCACCCGTTGCACCATTGGTTCCGTTAGTCCCGGCAATTCCCGAAACACCCTGGATTCCTTGTGGACCAGTAGCGCCTGTTGCACCGTTTGTCCCGTTTGTTCCATTAGTTCCTGCTGCACCGGTTGCGCCCGCTATACCTGAAACACCTTGAATACCTTGTGGGCCAGTAGCGCCTGTTGCACCGTTAGTTCCATTAGTTCCGTTGGTTCCTGCTGCACCGGTAGCACCTGCGATACCTGAAACTCCCTGGATGCCTTGTGGACCTGTTGCTCCTGTTGCACCATTTGTTCCGTTAGTTCCATTCGTTCCTGCTGCCCCTGTGGCTCCTGCAACACCTGAAATACCTTGAATACCTTGTGGACCAGTAGCGCCTGTAGCACCATTTGTTCCGTTAGTTCCATTGGTTCCTGCTGCACCGGTAGCACCTGCGATACCAGAAACACCCTGAATACCTTGTGGACCAGTAGCGCCAGTAGCACCGTTTGTTCCATTAGTTCCGGCCGCACCGGTTGCGCCAGTTGCTCCGTTTGTACCATTCGTTCCGTTAGTTCCTGCTGCACCGGTAGCACCTACTACGCCTGCTATTCCTAAGTTCCATGTGGTATATGTTCCGCTACCAACAACGCGTGTAATATTAGCGATCATGGTAGTTCCGGAATAGAAGGTGATATTACCTTCCATATAGTTAGTTGCTGAATTCGATATTCTGATCTGATCATTGGCCAGATACGCAAGTCCTGATTGTGTGGTGAATGTCTGGCTTCCAGTGTTGATGGTTAAACTGGTAGTGGAAGTAGCCAAGTAGCCCGGACCGGAAGCACCCGTTGAACCGTTAGTTCCGTTCGTTCCTGCTGCACCCGTTGCGCCGGTAGCGCCGTTTGTTCCATTGGTTCCTGCAATTCCCGATACCCCCTGAATACCTTGTGCACCGGTAGCACCTGTCGCTCCTACAGCTCCGTTCGTTCCGGCTATTCCCGAAACACCCTGAATGCCCTGTGGGCCGGTTGCTCCGACTAAACCAGAAACCCCTTGAATACCTTGTGGGCCAGTTGCGCCCGTAGCACCGTTTGTTCCATTAGTTCCGGCAATACCCGAAACACCCTGAATGCCCTGTGGGCCGGTTGCTCCGACTAAACCGGAAACCCCTTGAATACCTTGTGGGCCAGTTGCGCCCGTAGCACCGTTTGTTCCATTAGTTCCGGCAATACCAGAAACACCCTGAATACCTTGTGGACCGGTTGCTCCTGTTGCGCCTGCTGCTCCATTAGTTCCGTTGGTTCCCGCAGCACCAGTGGCACCGGTTGTGCCATTAGTTCCGTTGGTTCCCGCTGCTCCTGTAGGGCCGGCTGCACCGGTGGCTCCTACCACGCCTGCAATGCCTAAATTCCAGTTGGAGAAAGTGCCGCTGCCAACAACGCGTGTAATATTAGCGATCATTGTAGTGCCCGAATAGAAAGTAACATTACCTTCCATATAGTTAGTTGCCGAATTTGAAATTCTGATCTGGTCGTTAGCTAAATAAGCAAGACCCGATTGAGTGGAGAATGTCTGGCTGCCTGTGTTGATCGTTAAGCTGGTAGTTGATGTGGCCAGATAGCCTGGTCCTGAAGCGCCGGTAGCACCTGAGCTGCCATTGGTTCCGTTCGTACCGTTAGCGCCTGCTGCTCCCGTTACACCTTGTGGACCGGTTGCACCTACAGCACCATTTGTTCCGTTGGTACCGGCTGCACCTGTTGGGCCTGTAGCTCCAACTGCACCGTTCGTTCCATTGGTTCCGTTAGCGCCTGCAGCACCGGTAGCTCCTGTGGCGCCTGCGGTACCGTTAGTGCCTGCTGCACCTGTTGGGCCTGTAGCACCGGCATTACCGGTAGCGCCTGCGGCGCCTGTAGCGCCTGCGGCGCCTGTAGCACCTACGTCGCCCACCAGTCCAATATTCCATGTTGAGTAACTTCCGCTACCAACCACACGCGTTACGTTCACTACTAAAGTAGTTCCTGAATAAGAGGTCACGGTGCCTTCCATATAATTTGAAGCAGCACCGGCAACCCGAACGTGATCGTCTGTTTGGTAAGCCTGGTTGCTTTGTGTAGTAAAAGTTTTACTTCCCGTGCCAATGGTAGTGGAAGTAGTAGAAGTTGAGCCATAACCTTGTCCGGCAAGATTTCCTTCCAGGGTCCATGCAATGGCCGAAGTTTTTTGATAGTAATCGCTGGTGGCCGTATTCAGATACATGTCGTTTACATTACCTGTCAAAACCGAAGGAGCACCGCTGCCGGTGTACCAGGTCGAGCCGCCGCTCCCGCCTCCACCCAACAAACCGCTGAGCGCGTTGTTCACCAGGTTGGTAACCTGCGACAGGTTGACCAATGTTTGCCATGACGAGCCGTTGTGGAAATAGATACTGTTTGAATCAGTATCAAATATCATAAGCCCCTTTGAAGGTGCCGCCACTGCTCCACGCTGTGAGGCCGTGAGCCTTGGTAATTTCATACCCTTGGCTACTCCGGACATATCCAGGATGGCATTGGTATCCGGACTAAGTGTTCCCAGCCCCACACGGCCTTCAATAATAAGGCCACCGTTTGGTGCTGCCTGACCTGAATAGGTAGTTCCTACAGACATACCACCCTTAACGGATAGTTTACTACCTGGATTGGCTTCGCCGATTCCTACATTCTGACCGTAAATACGGCCTGTAAACAGTAGGGAGACGAGGATTGCAAGGGTAAAAAATTGTTTTTTCATACAACGTAATAAATTGGTCAGGAAATAATTACACATTATGAGGGGATGCATGTGTTAACGAGGAGGAAAAAAATAGGTTTCCTTTTTATGCCACAAATTGTTAAACTATTTATACAAGCCGGACTTTGTATGGCACATATGCCAACAGTATGCGACAAAGGGTCTCGTGTTTAAACGTTCGGTTTTTTGTTCAAATGGTCTTAATTTTATCAGTTAAGTCCATTTTTGACGTTAATTTGTTGCCACACAGGTGTGTAAGGTGTATTAAAAAGCAAAGCCCCTCCGGATATTGACCGGAAGGGCTTTGCTTTTTAATACAATTATTATTTTATGTCTATTTTGCTTTCTTTACCAACTTCATTAATTCGTCGATTGTTTTTTGTTGCTCGGCGATTTTATCGTTCAGCGCTTTGATGGCAACTAAAGCAACACCGCTCGGGTCAATGCTGCTGATCCGTTTGTCATCAACACCTACGTTAAATAAGGCGTAAAAGTCTTGCGCCATTGGGCCGATGTGATACTCGTCGGTTCCCTTATATTTCCAACGGGTAATATCCATGTTGCTGATCTTTGCAAGAATATCAGCACCATTCAATGCGCTAAAGTCTTCTTTCAGATTTCTGTCAGATGCATTGGTCCAAACACCACCCTTGGTCAGATAAGCTCCGTTTCCGTTCGTATTGGCGGTCCCTACCATTAAAGCGTACGAAGTAGAAGATGCGCCGTTCAGGTTAACTGAAGTTACACTTGAATTACCGATGGCCACTGTATTTGCGTTACCGTTATACAAACCGGTACCTATAGAGATAGCATTCGCGCCCTGAGATTGTGCATTGTCGCCTATAGCAATGGCATCTGTTGAACTGGCATAAGCCTTGTAACCAAAAGCAATGGATGTAGCACCTGAAGCCTGGGTAGTGCTTGAGCCGGAACCAATGGCGATAGCATTGGCCGCACTGGTGTATGAATTCTGACCGATAGCGATGGAACTGGTGCCCTGTGTATTTGCCGAAAGACCTATACTGATGCTATTGGTTGAATTAGAATAAGCGCTTTGTCCCAATACGATGGCCGAAACACCCTGGCTTTGTGCTGCGTCGCCAATGGCGATACTGTATTGTTGATTCACGTTAGCGCTGCGACCAATAGCAAGACTATTAGAAGACTGAGCCTGGGCTGAAGATCCGATCGCTGTTGAATAACTGAATGCACTACCACCGGTTACGTTGGCGAGGTTACCGATGGCAATATCATCTGAGCTGCCGCTGGCCGGTTGAACCTGCGAAGAACTACCGATAGCAATAGAGTTAGTGATCGTTCCGTAAATGGTGGCTTTGTAACCTAAACCCGTATTGCTGCTTCCACTGGTATATACAACTGAATTTCCGAAGAAAGTATTATTGTCTGATGAGCCCAGATATCCGGCAATTGAACTGTTCACCTTCATAACCAGCGCCTGAGCATTGGTAGTGCCCAGAAAATCTCCGCTGCTGATTGAGTTACCGGTTAAAGCCCATCCTGAGGAACTGCCTGTCGGGCCTGCTGCACCGGTAGCTCCCGTTGCACCTGTTGCTCCGGCTGTACCATTAGTGCCGGCTGCGCCGGTTGGTCCGGTTGCGCCTGCAGAGGTTGCCCAGGTAAGGTTACCCGAGCCGTCGTTTTTAAGGAAAGTATTGGCCGCGCCCTGTGATGAAGGGAAACTAATTGTAACGCCGTTCACACTTGTAATATTACCCTGGTAGTTAACCTGGAATTGCGAAGTTGAACCGATAGATAATGTGGCATTGGGCGTGGTGGTCAATAAGCCCAGGCGGCCATGGCCATTATCCCAGAAAAGGTTATTGGTTTGTGATAAAAGCCCGGTTCCGTTCGGAAATATCAATTCACCTGAGGTCATTCCCTGCATGGTTAAGTTCCCGGTAGAGGCTATGGTTACCTCGCCAGAGTTATCTACTTCGAACGACCCCCCGCTACCCACTGCAAAGAGAGTAGCAGGACTGGTGGTACCGATACCTACGTTTCCGCCGTTGTTATAAATGTTGCTGCTGTTCACTACCCATGACGAACCGTTCCAGTAAGGTGTATTACCCGATGCAGCACCCGAAGACAGAAAACCGGTTGGTCCTGTGGCACCCGCTGCGCCGTTTGTTCCCGCTGCACCGGTAGGCCCTGTAACACCATCCAGATCATTTTTAGTGGTCCAGGTGGTTGCACCTGTTTTGATATAATATACGTCGGTAGTTGTATTTAAGAAAAGGTCGTTGATGTTTCCTTGTCCCCCAGTAGGTGCTGTGGTTCCTGTTAACCAGGTAGAACCGTTAGTTCCGGTGGCTCCTGTGGCACCAACAGCGCCGGCAATACCTGAAACGCCTTGAATGCCCTGAGGACCCGTTGCGCCGGCAGCACCGTTAGTTCCATTAGTTCCGGCAATACCTGAAACACCTTGAATACCCTGAGGACCGGTAGCGCCTGTTGCTCCATTGGTTCCGTTTGTTCCTGCTGCTCCCGTAGCGCCTGCCGAACCCGTTGGTCCGGTAGCACCGTCAAGGTCATTTTTAGTGGTCCAGGTTGTTGCACCTGTTTTGATATAATAAACGTCGGTAGTTGTATTTAAGAAAAGGTCGTTGATATTTCCTTGTCCGCCTGTCGGAGCAACTGTTCCGGTTAACCAGGTAGCTCCGTTTGTTCCTGCTGCTCCTGTGGCACCAACAGCGCCGGCAATACCTGAAACGCCTTGAATACCTTGTGGACCAGTTGCGCCGGCGGCTCCGTTAGTTCCATTAGTTCCGGGAATACCTGAAACACCTTGAATACCCTGAGGACCGGTAGCGCCTGTTGCTCCATTGGTTCCGTTTGTTCCTGCTGCTCCCGTAGCGCCTGCTGCTCCGGTAGTTCCCGCAATTCCTGAAACACCTTGAATACCCTGAGGACCGGTAGCGCCTGTTGCACCAGCTGCTCCGTTAGTTCCTGCAATTCCGGAAACACCTTGAATACCCTGCGGACCTGTAGCTCCTGTGGTGCCGTTGGTTCCTGCGGCTCCTGTTGGTCCTGTTGCACCGTTGGTTCCATTCGTTCCGTTGGTTCCTGCCGCGCCGGTTGCTCCAACCGCACCCGCAGCACCGCTCGCCCCGACAACTCCTGCTATACCTAAGTTCCATGAAGTAAATGTACCACTGCCTGAAATCCTGGTTACGTTCACTATCATAGTTGAGCCGGAGTAGAAGCTGATTGTTCCTTCCATATAGTTAGTAGCCGAGTTGGATATTCTTACCTGGTCGTTGGCTAAGTAAGCAAGCCCTGATTGTGTGGTAAATGTTTGTGAGCCAACGTTGATGGTCAAACTTGTTGTAGAAGTGGCCAGGTAACCCGGACCTGTTACTCCCGATGCACCTGATGAGCCGTTAGTTCCGGCCGCTCCGGTAGCACCTGTTGCTCCCGTGGCACCTGCTGCACCATTCGTTCCGTTGGTTCCTGCTGAGCCGGTGGCACCCGTAACTCCCTGTGGGCCCTGGGCCCCGGTTGCGCCCGTTGCTCCATTACTGCCATTCGTTCCGGCTGCTCCTGATACACCCTGAATACCCTGAGCACCGGTGGCACCTGTTGCACCGTTAGTTCCGTTTGTTCCTGCCGCACCGGTGGCTCCGGTTGCGCCTGCTGTACCTGCAACCCAGGTTAAGTTTCCTGAACCATCATTTTTAAGATATGTATTTGCGGCACCCTGAGTAGAAGGGAAGCTGGTAGTGACGTTGTTTATCTTCACCACATTTCCGGTAGAGTTTACCTGGAATTGTGAAGATGAGCCCACTGATAATTCTGATGCCGGCGTGTTAGTTCCGATACCGATATTACCGTTGGTACCTTGTATGAAGAAATCATAATTGGGACTATTATGGGTAATAACCAGGTTATTGCCGTATGAGTTCATGTAGGCCATATTAGCCCACCAACTGCCGTTACCATAGTTCGAGTATCCGGAAGTGAAGCTCAGCGAGTCTCCGGCATTGTAGTAATCGATGCTCGACCATCCTGTAGCACTTGAGCTCTTTATCAGCATGGCATTGCTACCGGCTGTATTTGAAACCACTTCTAAGGTCTTTCTTGGAGTTGTTGTACCGACACCTACATTTCCTCCGTCGTTATAAATATTGCTTGAATTGACTACCCATGAGGTTCCGTTCCAGTAAGGCGTATTACCCGCTGCTGAACCGTTTGCGAGTAAGCCTGTAGCACCGGTGGCTCCCGTAGCACCATTTGTTCCGTTCGTTCCATTGGTTCCTGCTGCGCCTGTTGCTCCTGCAATACCTGAAACACCCTGAATACCTTGAGGGCCTGTAGCTCCGGTAGCACCATTGGTTCCGTTCGTTCCATTGGTTCCTGCTGCACCTGTAGCTCCTGCAATACCTGAAACACCCTGGATACCTTGTGGACCAGTAGCTCCTGTAGTACCATTTGTTCCATTGGTTCCTGCTGCGCCTGTGGCTCCTGCTATACCTGAAACACCCTGAATACCCTGTGGTCCGGTTGCTCCTGTAGCACCATTTGTTCCGTTAGTTCCATTGGTTCCTGCTGCACCAGTAGCTCCTGCAATACCTGAAACACCCTGAATACCCTGTGGTCCGGTTGCTCCGGTAGCGCCATTGGTTCCGTTCGTTCCATTGGTTCCTGCTGCGCCTGTAGCACCTGCAATACCTGAAACACCCTGAATACCTTGTGGGCCTGTTGCTCCTGTTGCACCATTTGTTCCGTTCGTTCCGTTGGTTCCTGCTGCGCCTGTAGCACCTGCTATACCTGAAACACCCTGAATACCTTGTGGGCCTGTAGCTCCCGTAGCACCATTTGTTCCGTTCGTTCCATTGGTTCCTGCTGCGCCTGTAGCACCAGCACTACCGGTGGCCCCGGTTGAACCGGTGGCTCCTTTTACTCCTGAAATACCTGCTACTCCGCTAACCCCCTGTATACCCTGAGGTCCGGTTGCTCCTGCTAAACCTGAAACACCCTGAATTCCTTGAGGGCCTGTTGCTCCCGTTGCACCATTAGTTCCGGCTGCGCCGGTAGCGCCGTTTGTCCCATTCGTTCCGGCAATACCGGAAACCCCCTGAATACCTTGTGGCCCGGTTGCGCCCGTAGCACCGTTTGTTCCGTTAGTTCCGGCAATACCAGAAACACCCTGAATACCCTGCGGGCCGGTTGCTCCGACTAGACCGGAAACCCCCTGAATACCTTGTGGTCCGGTTGCGCCCGTAGCACCGTTTGTTCCGTTAGTTCCGGCAATACCAGAAACACCCTGAATGCCCTGCGGGCCGGTTGCTCCGACTAAACCGGAAACCCCTTGAATACCTTGTGGGCCAGTTGCGCCTGTAGCACCATTTGTTCCGTTAGTTCCATTGGTTCCTGCTGCACCGGTTGCGCCCGCTATACCTGAAACACCCTGAATACCTTGTGGACCTGTTGCTCCTGTTGCGCCTGCTGCTCCGTTAGTTCCGTTGGTTCCCGCTGCGCCGGTAGGGCCTGCTGCTCCTGTGGCTCCTACAACGCCTGCAATGCCTAAATTCCAGTTGGAGAAAGTGCCGCTACCAACAACGCGTGTAATATTAGCAATCATGGTAGTTCCGGAATAGAAAGTGATATTACCTTCCATATAGTTAGTAGCCGAATTCGAAATTCTGATCTGGTCATTAGCTAAATAAGCTAGACCCGATTGAGTGGAGAATGTCTGGCTGCCTGTGTTGATTGTTAAGCTGGTAGTTGATGTGGCCAGGTAGCCAGGTCCTGAAGCGCCGGTAGCACCTGTGCTGCCATTGGTTCCGTTCGTACCGTTAGCGCCTGCTGCGCCTGTTACCCCTTGTGGACCGGTTGCACCTACAGCACCATTTGTTCCATTGGTACCGGCTGCACCGGTTGGGCCTGTGGCACCAATTGCACCGTTGGTTCCATTGGTTCCGTTGGCACCTGCAGCACCGGTAGGGCCTGTGGCTCCTGCGGTACCGTTAGTTCCTGCGGCACCTGTTGGGCCGGTAGCACCGGCATTACCGGTAGCGCCTGCGGCACCGGTAGCACCCACATCGCCTACCAGGCCAATGTTCCATGAAGAGTAACTTCCGCTACCAACCACACGTGTTACGTTCACTACTAAAGTAGTTCCTGAATAGGAGGTAACAGTTCCTTCCATATAATTTGAAGCAGCAGCGGCCACCCGAACGTGATCGTCTGTTTGGTAAGCCTGGTTGCTTTGCGTAGTAAAAGTTTTACTTCCCGTGCCGATGGTAGTGGAAGTAGTAGAAGTTGAGCCATAACCTTGTCCGGCAAGATTTCCTTCCAGGGTCCATGCAATGGCTGAAGTTTTCTGATAGTAATCGCTGGTGGCTGTATTGAGATACATGTCGTTTACATTACCTGTCAAAACCGAAGGAGCACCGCTGCCGGTGTACCAGGTCGAGCCGCCGCTTCCGCCTCCACCCAACAAACCGCTGAGTGCGTTGTTCACCAGGTTGGTAACCTGCGACAGGTTGACCAATGTTTGCCATGACGAGCCATTATGGAAATAGATACTGTTTGAATCAGTATCAAATATCATAAGCCCCTTTGAAGGTGCCGCCACTGCTCCCCGCTGTGAGGCCGTGAGTCTCGGCAATTTCATACCCTTGGCTACTCCCGACATATCGAGGATGGCATTGGTATCCGGGCTGAGTGTTCCGAGCCCCACACGGCCTTCAATAATGAGGCCACCATTTGGGGCAGACTGGCCAGAATAGGTTGAACCTACCGACATACCACCTTTTACAGATAGTTTACTACCAGGATTGGGTTCACCAATACCCACATTTTGTGCGGATAATTGTACGTTAATCGCTAAAAAGACCAGCAGAAGGAGTAAAAAAGATTGCTTCATAATAAATTAGTTTGCCACATGATTTGAAAAAAAGGGAGTGTGGGCTGCCTTCTGTTACGGTAGCAAAATGATTAGGTTGTGTTTCCTGACACAAATGTGAGAGCTAAAAAAACAAGCTGTAATTTGTGTAAATGGCACTTGGCTATGATAAATGGCACTATTTACAAGGGCTTTAATATGCTATACTTACATATGTTGGAACATGCAATGTGCTCAATATCAATACCCAATTGTCAGGCTTTTGGGAAATAAAGAAGTGCGCTTTTGTTGGCAGAATAACCTGCCGGAAAACAAAATCCGTGTTATTGGATCAGGAGTTTTAAAGTAGTTGTAGCGTGGTTTACGGTAACGGTCAATAAGTAATAACCAGCAGCCAAACCATCTCCTTTAATTTGAAGAGTATTGGCTGTGTTTCCCTCCAGGCTCTTTACTTGTTGTCCTTCTATATTATATACAACTGCAACAAAAGGCAGGTTAACAGCGCTGTTGACCCTCAGGTTGGTTTCGTTTTTGAAAGGGTTTGGATACACTTCGATGCTCAGGTCGTTTGTTGCAACATTCCAAATATTGCCGGCAATGATCTGAAGGGCATATGAGGCAGTATCATTCCCACAATTTTCTACGGTCACTAACTGTACATTATAAGTGCCGGGTTGAGTGTAGTTATAATTGATAGAAGAGGTAGTATCGGTTAAGGTCACTCCGTTGCCCAGTATCCATGTATAAACACCTGCGTTCGGCTGAGAAGCACTTAACTGTGCCGAAAGACCATTCGAGCTACCTGATATTTGTAAATGAGTAATTGAATCGGTAGAAGTAATGACCACGGTATCGTTGGTTACACAACTTTGCGTATCGGTAATGGTAACGTAATAGGTGCCTATGGTGAGCGCGGTATCCAAAGCAGCATTTTCTCCATTGCTCCAGGCAAATGAATAAGGCCCGCGTGGCCCGCTTACCTGCGCAAAAGCGCTCCCGTTATTAGCAGCACCGCAGCCAACATTTTGAGCAGCTATTGTTTCGGTGTAAGGTGTAAAGTTTTTGGTAAAGCTCCCTGAATCTATCGGTGCGCCATTCAGCCCAAGTGCATAGTAGTGAACGGAATCGCCAACGATAGAGAAGTGCATGAAATTATTGACATCCTGCTCGTATTGAATGTTAGGCGAATTGCTGTTTTGATGCGTGTCGGGCGTGGTTGTTCCGCCACCGCCGGCAATAAAATAATGAACGCCATTGTAAACCCCGCGCTGATAGTCATGTGCATGACCGTTCAGAATAGCATCTACATGGTATTTTTCGAACAGAGGCACAATGTTGGTGCGCATATCCACATTACCCGAGTATTGATACCAATACTGGAACGGAATGAGATAAGAAATATCCCAGGCATTGGTCCATGGTGGCTGGTGGAAATAAATAAAGGTCCATTCGCTGTTATTGCACTTTAACTGCGATTCGAGCCAGTTGTATTGGGGTGAACCTATCGTGCAGTCGATATTTCCATCCAGGGCAATGAATTTGGCATGGCCCCAGGTAAAAGAATAATACAATTCGGTATTGGCCGGATTGTTATGCGGCAGGTAAAAGGCATTGGTGTAATTGCTTTGGTTAGTTAGTGTATCGTGGTTGCCAATAGCCGTAAAATGACAAAGGTGCTTGGTCATGGCGGTGTAATGCGGAAAGTAGTTCACATCATAATTGTTACCCGTCAATTGGTCTACGTCTCCAACTACTAAACCAAAGTCCTGGTTGGTTTGGGCCATGTGGGCAGCAATGCTATCCTGTTGTTTGGTATTAAAGCCGCAATCGCCATACACCACAAAATCCATTTGGCGCACGTTATCGGGTTTGGCGGTGTAGAAATATTCAGTGTCTGAACTAAAACTTCCGCAAACGGCCTGGTAATAATATTTGGTGTTGGGCTGCAGGCCGGTTATACTGAGGGCATGGGTTTGTGTGGAAGAAACATCGGTTACCACGCTTGGGAGCGAACCAGCGCTGGTTCCCCAATTTATAGTGCCTACCCCCGCCGTGGCCGTGTTGAAGGCAATGATGGCACTGGTCGGGTCGGGTGATTGGATATAGGGGTAGCGGTTAACTACCTGGGCAGAAATAATTCCTGAATAAAGAATGATAAAGAGGGCGTATAATGTTTTTTGCATAGGGATGTGCGAATAATTACCCGAAATTAAACATTAAGTTTTAGTTAAGGATAGTTAAGCACAACATTAACAGTTGAGTTAGGCAATGTGACAATGAACAACATTAGTGTCTTTGTATTATCACATTGCCGAATTATCACATCATCACATTACTTCTTACTCAACTTAATCACCGGCACTATCATTTCCTCGAGAGAAATACCACCGTGCTGAAATGAGTTTTTGTAGAAGTTAACGAAGTGGTTATAGTTGTTGGGATAAACCAAAAACTTATCCTCTTTGGCAAAAATGTAGGTAGAGCTTAGTCTTGATTTAGGCAAACCAATCGATTCAGGATCTTTCACTGCATATACATCACGGTCTTCGTAGTTCAGGTTCTTACCGCTTTTGTAACGGATGTTGGTGGTGGTTTCCCGGTCGCCAATGCATCGTGAGGGGTCTTGAACGCGGACGGTTCCGTGGTCGGTTGTCAGTAATAGGTTGATGTCTTTTTCAGCCAGTTTTTTCAGTGCATTCAATAATGGCGAGTGCTCAAACCATGAAACTGCCAGTGAACGGTAAGCCGCCTCATCGCTGGCCAGCTCTTTCAATACTTCCATTTCGGTACGGGCATGGCTTAGCATATCCACAAAATTGTAGACTATCACCGTTAGCTTATTGTTGAGATAATTGGTGATGTTGTTCTCCAATAACTCCGCATCGCGGTGGTTCGTTATCTTTACGTATTGATGTTTAATGGGCTCATGCAGGGTCTTCTTCAGAAAAGCTTCCAGGAAATCAGATTCGTGCAGGTTCTTGCCGCCTTCTTCGTCATCATTCTTCCACATATCCGGAAACTGTTGTTGAATTTTAAGCGGGGTCATACCGGCAAAAATGGAGTTACGGCTGTATTGGGTGGCGGTGGGCAGAATAGCATAAAAGGCGTCCTCTTCATCTACTTTAAAGTTTTCCATCACCATGGGTTGAATGGCTTTCCACTGGTCATAGCGCAGGTTATCTATCAACACAACAAAAGTAGGCTTGGTGTTCTTGGGGTCCTTCAACATCGGTATCAGCTTTTGACGCAGCAGGGTGTGCGACATAATAGGGGTGTCATCTCCCGCTTCGCTGTTGATCCAGCGTTTGTAGTTTTTAATAACAAACTTATTGAACTCTTTGTTCGCTTCAACTTTCTGCGAGTCGTATACAGCAACCATGCTGCTATCGCTTTTATTCAATTCAATTTCCCAGTAAACAAGTTTCTTGTACAATTCCACCCATTGCTTGTAATCCAGGTTATCCTGCATGGTCATGAACAGGCTTTGGAACTCTTGCTGATAGGACGAAGTGGTCTTTTCGGATACCAGCCTGTTGTTATCAATGATCTTTTTTAAGCTGGAAAGAATTTGCTGCGGCTTTACCGGTTTAATGAGGTAATCGGCAATTTGAGAACCGATGGCATCTTCCATCAGGTTCTCTTCTTCATTTTTGGTGATCATGACCACCGGAACATGGTTATCTATTTGTTTAATGCGCGAAAGGGTTTCGAGGCCTGTTAATCCCGGCATGCTCTCGTCGAGAAAAACCACATCAATTCCCTTTTGCTGCACGCGATCAACAGCATCTTTGCCGTTGGTGACCGGTATTACTTTATACCCTTTATTTTCAAGGAACATAATTGAAGACTTCAATAGATCTATCTCATCGTCTGCCCAC
>Ga0364867_10486_pt1 | contig 20410 bp, 18 predicted proteins | sample ExccelAu500001D4_3_FD_206915 | JGI IMG/M metagenome (GOLD analysis project Ga0364867, IMG submission 206915) | Enriched cells from Trout Bog Lake Hypolimnion, Wisconsin, USA - BchlTB.Aug13.5000.01.D4 | ecosystem: Environmental > Aquatic > Freshwater > Lake > Hypolimnion/Profundal zone | place...
AGGGTTGATTGGTGCGCTTTAAACTCACATTGTGACTTGGGAAAAGGGCTGTACACACAGCCCGGCGTCAGAATGTTCGTTTTGCGTTGACTCGCTTGGCGAAGCTCGTATCGCCCTTTCAGGGATCCTTATAAAGGCAGTGGCAGTCTCTTGGACCGCCGGTAGTACCCCACCAGCTTTTTCAGTCTTTTCGTTACGATCAGTATGAAATATCCGGGTTAGTTCGTTCCGTTAGTGAGTTAGGTTGATAGATTCGGCAGGGCATTAAAGGTAAAAAATGTCTCTTGGCTTTTTTTAATCCATATACATGTTGTAACTTCCAGAGCGAAGAAAATATTTTTATGATTCTTGGACAATCAGGGAGAATTTGATCCTGAAAATCATGAATAGTTGATCCGAGCAAACTCCATGTTGTTGGTATATTGAGGGTGCCTATTTTTTTCCCTGCCTGAAGAAGCCGTAGCAGCCATTTTCTTAACATTCTATTTTTATCCTCAGCATCAAAGAAAAAACCTTCTTTCAGTAAGGAGGTGCGAAAAAAGAATGTGCTCACTAAAAAATGAGGCTCGGTGATCCAGAGATACTCTAATGAAAATGGAGTTGGAGGGTAAGGGATGATTTTTTTTGCAACGCTGTCATGAATGAGTGCTCCTGTAAACAAAACGTCAATTCCAGGGTGAGCAAGAAAATATTTTTCTACATTTAAAAGAGAGCCATCAAGATACTGTTCCTCAGCTTGCAGAAAGCCCACAAAGGTTCCTGTCGCACGTTTTAAGGCTCGTTGTAGACCTTCGTTAAAGGTTACGTTTTTTTCTTCAACAAGACGAAGGGTGTAATGTTGCTTCCATTTTGAAAGAGGGAGTTCTTTGGAAAGTTTACTCCATAGATTATTTGTGGCGCCAAGATGTTGAAGAATTTGTTCGCTTTTAATACTGCTCTGATCAGCTAAGGAGCTGATTGCACAAGCAAGAAGATCGCCTGTTTTTAAAGATTCTTCATGAATGGTAATAATGGAAAAGCTTGGAGGGGTAAGTTGGTGAGTGGAGAGCTGAAAAGACATATAATAATCAATCTGTAATAGAATTAAAAAAGATGCGAATGGTATACTTTTATCAAAGGACATTGAGGAAATATCTGGGTTGAGAAGAATCTTTGTTCTTCTTCATCCTATTACCTCGGTGCCAGGACGCTCTTGCGCCAAAGCTAGTCGCAGAAATCTTAGCGTACAACACCTAAAAATTGATCTCTTAAAAGTATACTTGATTCACAAATCTTCATGACTCATCAGAGAGTTGTTAGTGAAGCTGAGTTAACAATTCAATGGGTTCCTTAGAAAGATTAGCTTCTTTAATAAGATGTGAAAGCAAGATTAAGGAAGCAAGAGCATCAGAGAGGGCTTCGTGCCAACGAAAATCAGGAAGAAGGCAGATTAATGTGTCAAAGAGTTGAAAATATAAGATGAGATCTTCAAGTTTATAAGAAGGGAGCCCAGGAATCATTTTTCTACTAAGAGTGAGTGTGTCAATCCATGGCCCAAAACCATGCATAGGAAAAATACGTAAAAAGCGACGTTCTGTGCCACGTCCATGTGCCACGAGATAGCGACCAGTAAGACGTTTTTGAAATTCTGACCATAACGTGTACATCGAAGGAGCTTCGTGAAGATAATGATTGGATATACTATGGAGCTTCTGTGCTCTCCAAGTAACCTCGCACTCTATTTTTAAATAAGATCGAAAAAAGAGCTGTGGCTGCACTCGTAATTCTTTCATCAAAGCCATGCCAACCTGAATGGGGTAGGTCGTTTCTCCCTTGTATGCCCCAGCGGATTCAAAATCAATAGCCGCAAGAGATGCTTCTTTGATCATTGGAGAAGTCATGTACTCAGTAAAGACTAAGGACTCTGATCCATAGGAATAGTTTCAAAAGGCATCGTGCTCATTTTTGTAAAACCACTAAACGGAAAATCAAGGCTAATAATAGCAAAGGTCATAATCCCAATTAACATGGAAAGTAAGACGACCATAGCGCCATGGGTTCTTCCGGGTGATGAGATCATCAAAAGACTGACCAATACTAAAGTTGTTCCTCCAAGAAGAAACAAAATCCATAAAAGAGGTAGTAGCCCTGTGCAAGAATCTTCAATACGCAGCTCGCGATATTTTCTTAATTTTGCTAAATTATCAATACTGCTTTTGAAATAAATGCTTTCTGTTTTTGTGGTCAGAGAAAATGTGAGATATAGCTTGGAGAGCTTACTAATCAGAGCATCTGCAGCAAGAGTATCTTTTCCTTGCTGAACAATTTTCCATTCATTTTTAATAATAGTCGCCCGATATTCTTTGCAGAGCTGCTGTATCTCCTCTGCATGCTTGGGCGTAAAAGCCTGCGCATCGAAATACAAGCTTCTCAAGGCATTGCTCTCTTCATGAAGGTTGAGTGATGTATCCTCATATTGATGCCATGTGGTCGCAACAATAAAGGCCCCTAAGATACCAAAGATCGTGGCAATAGGACCAAGAATGGCATGAGCAATATCATGGTGTTGGTTGCGTTTATGAGGTTCAATTAATTTGCGAGCCAGGTAGATGCCTGCAAGTGATAGTGATGCAGGAATTATCAAACAGAACCAAAAAAGTCCAGGGCAAGTTGCTAAAAAATGTTCAAAATTCATAGCACGAGACATTAGTATAATGAGCTATAACTTTAACAGATGAATTTTTAGAAAAGTTGACTTTTGTCTTGGTCTGTTAATAGAATATGTTGTTATTAAGACTGTTACTCGAACAGTCTTAGATTATGGTACTAAGCTTTCAATAAACACAAAAATTCATTTGATAAAGCTATCGGCTTTATTTAGATGCTGGAATTATGACGTCCCTGTATGGCTTATGAAATTAACTTGATTTTCTGAAGTCTTACTTATTAAGGCAAGAATGTTAGCATTTTTAACCAAAAAACCATGACTGCAAAGCCAAAACCTAGTTCTTCAGTACACTCTTCCTTCAGAAAACCAAGTAAAAAGGCCTTCCTCTCCTAAACTGACTAAAGCAGAGCTTGTTCCATCAACTTCAGTGTGCTGAGGATTGACCTTGGTTGACCAGTTGCCTTCTGTTCCCACATACCCTGTTGCCGTAGGTAATAGTGCGCAATGAAGCATGCCTGGCTTTTCGGATTCTGTTACTCATTACTTTCAGGTTCCCACACGTCCTGTTGCCATAACTCATAAAGAGAAGACTAAGACCAGTCGCTCAACAACAATAAATCTCGCTAGCCATAAAAAAACCTTTCTGATGTTCATCCTTCCGATGTTCATCGTAAACAAGCCTTTCAAACACACCGATCTTGAGATGCTTTAAAATTGCTATTAACTGACATTCCCTCAGAGTTTATTAATACTCAGAACTTCTACCCTCCAGTTCCAGCAATAGAGATGAATCTTCACCCTCATGAGTCTTTATCTGGCAAAATGGGTACTCCTATTGAACCTTCTACACCACTTTTTGAGTTATTAGAGCCCTCTTTTCCTAAGGTTCCAAAACATCCGATCAAGATAGAATTGCAGACAAGTCCGTGACCCTCAGTGTTCAAAAATCAAAAAAAATCGGCAATAAGTGCGCCTCAGTCTTCTCCACCATCTGATAAAGATAATGAATATAGAATCAATGTCGCTCAATGTCAGAAGCTAGCAAAAGACCTAGAAAAGATATGGATGGACTGTATATTGAATACAGATCAAAAATCCTTAATATATCTCCTGCACGCACGAAGATGCTTATTCTAGAAGCGGCTCGTTGTTGAGAGGAGGCTCATAAGCCTAATTGAACTGGGGAAACTACGCACACAAAATCGCAAGTTTCACATTTTGGAAAAAGCAGCGAACTCGAGGTTCCTTCACAAAATTACATCAAAAGGCAGCACACTTTTTCCAGCTTCATGGACTAAACAAAGAATTACAAGACCAATATTTGTCTGTCAATGAGGTTAAGGTCAATTATTACTTGTCTCATGCTCGGGTTTATGAAACAGGTATACAAGCTGATAAGGATAATTGAGTAGTGCAATTTTTAATGAATATAAAGAAAGCAAAATAAACGCTTTGAAGAGCCGGTGTGCAGACATCCTCGAGTTTCAAGCACAAATAGATGCCTTAAAGACGAAAGGAGGAAACGAAAAGCAGCTCGTGGAATGCCATGCGGCACTCCAGAAAGCACATGAATACTATTCTACTGCTCTCCAACATGTTAATGGTTTTGATCAAGGAGTCAAAAATTTCAATATCGAAGCATTAACGCATTATGAGGTAAAATACTTCTATCCTGATAAGCGTTTCGTTGATGCAGGAAATTTAGCATTGCGCTCTGTTCAAGTAGCATTATTCGCTGATTCTAAGAAAGAAAATAGTCAATATCTTTTGAGAAAAGCAGAAGTTTATGTCACAAAGAGAACAGATGCAGGGGCTGAGTATTCTCTAGATCAATCTAAAATAGAAAAAAGCACAGAAGAAGATCAGAAGGCTCAGTTGGCCAAAAAGAACGCCCAGCTCGAGAAAAACAGGCGAATCAATCAATCAATGAGAAGGCGCAGAGGTATATAACTCTACGTCCTTTAAGAATGTTCAGGGAACTTTGTTTTATTTCGCATCCGCCTGCGTAGCAGTTTGTTTAAGGAACAACAATAATGTTGAATTCTACATATTCAACAGCACGTCCAAATCGATTTGTTTTAAAAAAGGAAATCGAGGTTGCTCCCACAGATACAGGCTGAAAATACCAAAAATAAGTCTGAGGAGCTCCGGGCATGAATATTTTTTGGCTTTTTTCAATTGTTCCATCGATAGAAGTGCCCAATGAGAGAACCTGTTCTTGAGAGAAATTTGAAAAATGCCAGCTCTCCCCAATGCTGCCATGATTCTGAAGTTGAATCGTAAGAGTCGTGCCGACCGTTATTTCATGAGGGAGATCGCCTTGGTTGCGCGCATCATCCAAAGTCAGTATTTGCGTTGTGGTCGGTGGTCGATCGATCATCGACAGGTCGATGCTAATGTTATCCGCTAAAGCCATGGGGTGTATCACTAAAAAAGATCCAAAAATGGCAAGTAAGAGGGAGCGTAGAGCAGTTTTCATGAAACAATATTTTTATTGTTTGTTAATATTTGTGTATGATTTTTATACAATCAAAAATAAAATGACAATAAAATATTCTCATTGGCGCTCCAGTTTTTAACGAAAATCCGGTTTTATCTATTGTCTGAGTCAATTCGTTCGTATTATTTTTTCTTAAAAAATGATTGATTCCTGATGGCACTCAATTAGAGTTCACTCTTACTTTTTAATAAAAAAAAAGCCTCTCTTTTGCTGTGAGTGAATTATAATTTCGTTATTTTTTTTACATTTTCCTCTTTTAAATTAAGTTAATGTCGAATTTTTTTCCACGCTGGTCGAATTTCTTGCCATTTAAGTTGCTCGTCTCTTTGGCGGTGATCGGTGCTGGGCTTGTGGGTGGTGTGTGGTATTATTTTACACCGAAATACACCCGCGTTGGTTATCAGCCTGATCAACCGGTTCCCTTTTCTCATGCGATCCATGTCCAGCAGCTTGGGATGGATTGTCGCTACTGCCATAGTTTTGTTGAAATTGCGGGTCATTCTAATATTCCTAACACGCAGACATGCATTAACTGTCATGGTCAAGGAAAAGTCAAATGGGATAGTCCGCGTCTCGCACCAGTCCAAGAGAGTTGGCAGACTGGACTTCCCATTCCATGGGTGAGAATTCATAAAGTGCCTGACTATGCTTATTTTAATCATGCAGTTCATGTGAATCGTGGAGTGAGTTGCTATAGCTGTCATGGAGCTATTAATGAAATGTCTGTCGTGTACGAAGCCAAGCCCCTGAGTATGGCATGGTGCTTAGAGTGTCATCGTGCACCAGAAAACTTCCTTCGACCACCGAGTGAAATTTATAATATGGAGTGGCATCCTAAATCCTTTGATGCACAACAAGAAATGGGTATGAAATTTAAACAAGAGTGGAATGTGAATCCTCCAGTAACATGCGGAGGCTGTCATAGATAATTGCTTCAATACGATGAAACATATTTTTTCACATCCTAAGCGTCCTCAACAACCAACTCTGTGGCGTAGCCCTCAAGAAAAGGAAAACACAGCTGAGTTTACTCAATCCCTCGAACGTGAATTTCCGGCCGGCTCCGATCATCTTACCGAAAAACAGCAAACGCTAGGTCTTTCGCGTCGTGACTTTCTTCGTTTAACTGGTGCTTCGGCTGCTTTAGCTGGTATTGGTCTTACAGCCTGTCGCCGTCCTGAGGCCTATTTAGTCCCATTCACACGCTCCTCAGAATGGACAATTCCTGGGAAATTTTTGTACTACGCGACTACAATGCCTGCTCCCACAGGAGCCATTCCGCTGGTTGTTACCACCTCGGATGGACGCCCCACAAAGATTGAAGGAAATCCTCTACATCCCATGAGCAATGGCTCTACCGACGTATTTGCCCAAGCCTCTCTCTTAGATCTCTATAACCCATATCGTTCTAAATCAATTCGTCTTGATGGCAAAGAAGTGAAAGAAGCAAAGTTGGATGCGTATTTCAATAAGCTGCGTGAAGAGGTATCTGCTAACGGAGGTGAGGGGATGGCTATTGTTGTTGACCGTACTCTATCGCCAACGCGCGATCGTCTACGTGATGCCTTAATCAAAGAATATCCCAAAATCCAATGGGTCGAGTACGAGGCACTTTCAAATCACTTCTTTGAAGAGGCTTGTGACAGTGCGCTAGGTTTGGGTATGCGACCTGTTTACGATTTTAAAAAATCAGATGTGATTCTTTCCCTTGATTCTGATTTTTTAAATCCTTCGATAGCTGGTTTTGGACTAGCTCATGGATTTTATGAGCGTCGCAATCCAGAAGAATCGATGAATCGTCTTTATATTGTTGAAAATAATTACAGCCTAACAGGAGGAATGGCTGATCATCGCCTGAGGCTAAAAGCAAGTGAAATTGGTGGTTTGACCGCAGAACTGGCCCTGCACATTGCTCAAAAGACCAATAATACTTCACTGCAGAAGCTTGCTAGCAACTGGATAAAAAATCATGTCAAGACCATGTTTTCTCATGAGTCTGAGCAGTGGCTTGCAGGAGTCGCTCATGATCTTCTGGCCAATCGAACTAAAAGCCTTGTTCTTGTGGGAACCGAGCAACCTGTATCTGTTCAACTTATGGTTCTTGGCATCAATGCTGCATTAGAAAATTTTGGAACAACACTGCACGTGCAGAGTACGGGAAGAAAACCTACAGCTTCGTTAAGCGATCTGGCATTAGCGATCGAGCAGGGTTCGATCAAAACACTCCTTCTTCTTGAGGTGAATCCTGTCTACACGGCGTCTTCGGAAGTAAACTGGGCTGATCTCATACAATCTGTTCCTCAAACACTACATCTTTCCTTATGTGAGGATGAGACGTCAAAAATTTCTCATTGGCACGTACCTGCTGCTCACTATCTCGAATCATGGGGAGATGCAAGAAGTCTTGATGGGACACTGTGTGCAGTCCAACCGATGATTTTACCTCTCTGGAATGGACGCTCCCAATTAGAAATACTCAATGCACTGCTTGGTCAACCAAAGCCGGAGGGACCAGTATTGATTCGTGAGACATTTAATACGTTGTCCCAAGATGCATCAGAAGCTGCTTGGGATAACTATTTACATCAAGGGTTTTTGACTGGGAGTGCATGGCCTATGAGTCAACCTTCTTGGAATGATATTGCTGTACAAGAGAAATTTGTGACATTTAATTCCCGTACAAACAAGTTGCCAGGTGATTTTGAATGTGTGTTCCTTCCAAGCTCCAGTGTCTATGATGGCCGCTATAGTGGTAACTCCTGGTTGCAGGAAACACCTGACTTTGTTACTAAGCTCACTTGGGACAACGCGTTGCTCATGAGTCCTGCTGATGCAGAGCGTTTGAGTGTACAAGATGGTGATTATGTTGAAATAAAGCATGGTCCAATCTCTGTTAAGATTGCTATCTTGATAATACCTGGGCATGCAGATGGTTCGGTGAGTGTCGCTTTAGGATATGGACGTAAAAATATTTCTCATATCATTAATGATGTCGGTTTTAACGCTTATCCATTACGTAGTCTTGAATCACCTCGTTTTACGACTTCGATTTCTATTCAACCTTTGACTGGGCAGAGGTATGTTTTTGCGCAAACACAAGAACATCACAATATGGAAGGTCGTGATCTTGTGCGTGAAGGTACGGTAAAGTCCTACGAAGAGAATCCCAAATTTGCACAGACCATGGGAATGGATGGTCATATTCCTCCAAACATTGGCCTTTATACTCGTCCTCCTTTTACGGCACCAGAACAGTGGGGGATGTCCATTGATCTCAATACGTGTATTGGTTGCAATGCTTGTTTGGTTGCCTGCCAAGCTGAAAATAATGTTCCTGTTGTGGGTAAGGACCAAGTGCGTCGTGGTCGCGATATGGCTTGGATTCGTATTGATCGCTGGTTTGCAAGTCCTGATGGCTCGCTAAAGAATCCAGAAATGTTGCCCCAAGCAATCATGTGTCAGCAATGTGACAATGCTCCTTGTGAAACAGTCTGCCCGGTAAACGCTACTGTACATAGTGAAGACGGACTCAATCTTATGGCTTATAATCGGTGCATTGGCACTCGTTATTGCGCTAACAACTGTCCGTGGAAAGTACGTCGATTTAATTTCTTTGATTACAACCAACGTCCACTTGATGAACTCTACTATGGTCCGCTCGCGCCTAAGGGGATGGCTGATAGCTTGAAAATGTCGAAAAATCCGAATGTTACTGTTCGTATGCGTGGGGTGATGGAAAAATGCACCTTCTGCTTGCAACGCATTGAAGAAGCAAAAATTGGGCGTCTTGTAAAAGCAGGTGCAACTGATTCGCGTAAGACCCCCATGAGTCCATTTAAAACAGCCTGCCAGCAGGCATGCCCATCTGAGTCTATTGTTTTTGGAAATATTGCTGACCCAACAAGTGAAGTGTCGAAACGCAAGTCAAATCCGCGTGACTATACAATGCTCAAATACTTAAATACGCGCCCGCGTGTGACTTATTTAGCTCGCATAAAGAATCCAAATTTGAACATGCCTGGGGCTAATAGTATTGGTCATGCCAATGGCTTCGGACATCATGAAGCAGATGCTCCACATTCTGCGCAGGCTGATGTAGGGCCGACTCATTTTGATCAAAATGGTCTCTCTATGCCACAACAATCCAGATCAAACCTAGAGGAAAAGAGCACATTACTTGGTGTTCTTTCCTAAGAAAAAGAGAAAAATTACTGATGGAACAAGAAGCTCAACATAATTCTGCAGTACAGACCACGCACGAGCTATCCTCGAGCAAGCACAACGACATTGCTCGTCCCCCTTTGGTTCTCAATAAGCGGACCATGCGCTGGATCAGCAGTTACGTGAGTACTATTGTAGAATCTAAAACACCTCTTTGGTGGTATATTTCCATTGCTGTTACTTCACCCATTGCCTTAATAACCCCTCTGCTCCTTATCTACCTTGTCTCAACAGGAGTGGGAGTTTGGGGCAATAATAGTCCTGTAGCCTGGGCTTGGGATATTACAAACTTTGTTTTCTGGATTGGTATTGGTCATGCTGGGACGTTAATTTCTGCAATTCTTTTTTTAACGCGTCAAAAATGGCGTACTTCCATTAATCGTGCTGCTGAGGCAATGACTTTATTTGCAGTTGTTTGTGCTGGGCTTTACCCCCTATTTCATGTTGGTCGCGTTTGGAAGGTCTATTTTTTAGCTCCGATTCCTAATTCCAACGCAATTTGGCAAAATTTTAGAAGTCCTCTTCTTTGGGATGTTTTTGCAGTTTCCACATATTTTACTGTTTCTGTTTTGTTTTGGTACACTGGTTTAATTCCTGATCTTGCAACAATTCGTGATCGGTGTACGACTAAAATTAAAAAATTCTTCTATGGTGTTTTAGCACTCGGCTGGCGAGGGGGAAATCGTCAGTGGCGTCATTATGAAATGGCTTATCTTTTACTCGCAGGTCTTTCTACACCGCTTGTGCTCTCAGTGCATAGCGTTGTTTCTTTTGACTTTGCAACCTCAGTAATTCCTGGCTGGCATGCAACAATTTTTCCACCTTATTTTGTGGCAGGAGCTATTTTTGGTGGCTTTGCCATGGTACTTACGATCATGCTTCCAGCGCGTGCTATTTATCCACAACTCCATGACATGATTACCCCTATGCACATTGATAAAATGTGTAAAGTTATTTTGCTTACAGGCTCCATTGTTGGATATGCTTATTTGATGGAACTCTTTATGGCCTGGTATGGAGCCAACCCATTTGAGCGTGCTGCCTTTTGGTATCGTGCCTTTGGTCCATACTGGTGGGCTTACTGGAGCATGATGTTTTGTAATGTCATTTCTCCTCAGGTGTTCTGGTTTTCATGGTGCCGTAAAAATATTTTTGCTGTTTTTATCGTCTGTATGTTTGTCAATGCAGGGATGTGGTTTGAGCGCTTTGTGATTATTGCCACAACACTTGCACGAGATTTTCTTCCCTCTTCATGGGGAATGTTTCACCCGACATGGGTTGATATTTTTACCTTTATTGGAACTTTTGGTATTTTTGGGACATTATTCCTTCTGTTTGTGCGTTTTTTACCCATGATTTGTATGTTTGAAGTAAAAGCAGTATTGCCTGAAGCCAATCCTCACTACGGAGAAGATCACTAATTCGAAGATGAATATGAAAAACTCTACCATTGCAGTTGCCGGTCCCCTTCAAGCTCAGCTCTTTGGATTGGGTATTGAGTTTCAAAATGCCCGTGATCTTTATCATGCTGCTCAAAAAGTGCGTGATGCTGGTTATACAAGATGGGATACTTATTCTCCATTTCCCATTCATGGAATGGATGAAGCCATGGGACTGCAAAAATCATGGCTTAGTGCCCTAGTTTTTATTGGGGGATTCATGGGATTAAGCTCAGCGCTTCTTTTGGAATTTGGAACTTCTTCATTTCTCTATCCATTAGTAGTTGCAGGTAAACCGACCAATCTTTTTACTATACCCGCTTTTTTTCCAATCATGTTTGAGCTGACTATTTTATTTTCGGCACTCACAGCAACCTTTGGAATGTTTGCCCTCAATGGTCTCCCTCGTTGGAATCATCCTGTGTTTAACTGGGATCGTTTTATGAAAGTCACAGAAGATAAATTTTTTATAGCGATTGAAGCAAGTGACAGAAAATTCTCTTTTGAAGAAACAACTGCTTTGTTAAATTCACTTGGAGGAAGTCATCTTACGGCTATCTATCACGATGCAGAAGAGGAGACTTAATCATTAAGAGAGAGAAATATTTTACAACAAAAGCACGATTAAAAAATCGATAGAATGATTTTTATAAGATGTATTTAAAATTAAAAACTGAAAAAATAGGTCATCATCAATCATCATAAGAAACGTCTCATGACGCATTACGCCTCACCAATTACTCATTATTTGCCATAACCATGCTCCGTTATTTTTTTATTGGGTTTTCACTCTTAGTCTTACTGATTGTTTCGATAACTGGTTTTCGTGGTTGGAAATCAAAACGCCCTCCTATTGAGATATTTCCTGATATGGTAAGGCAAGCGAAGTATAAAGCACAGAGTGAAAGTGATTTTTACGCTGATGACCGTTCGGCTCGTCAACACGTTTCGGGAACTGTGCCTCTTGGATATAGCTCTCCTCACGTTGATCAGTCTGATGGTCTGCACCATAATGCTTCTTCAGCAGGTGATGTTATGGGAGATGCGGGTCCTTATGGCAAGATTGAGTTTTCTGCATCACCTGATTATGTGGCAACGGGACGTATAGGGAATCAGTGGGGAACAGGCATTCCCTTCGAGGTGACTGCTGCTACCATGAAACGAGGTCGTGAACGCTATAATATCAACTGTGCAGTCTGTCACGGTGCTGTTGGTATGGGTAATGGAATTGTTTCGAAATATGGTCTTAATGGAATTGCAAATCAACAGCAGCAGCGCATTCGTGATATGGCTGATGGCGAAATTTTTAATACCATTACCTGGGGTAAAAACTCAATGATGGGCTATGCCTCGACCATTCAAGTTCCAGATCGATGGGCAATTATTGCATATTTACGGGCATTACAGCGTGCTGAGCATGCCACGCTTCAAGATTTACCTAGGGATATTGCTAAGCAATATCAAAAACCATCTATTGATAACACATTGCCAGCAAATTTGCAGTGATTGATGGCTTCTTGATTTTTATTCCAGTTTTTAGGCGTATTAGCTACATTCATCGACGATAAAAAAATATTATTTTTCTAATGGATCAACAAGTAAATAGAAATAGCACCACTCTTCTCGACGTGAAGGCGAGTAGCACCGAGAACCAAACATCTCGAGTCAATTGTTTCTTTGATTATAAACATGTGGGAGGGGCTATTTTTAGATTAGTTGCCATTTCTATTCTTTCATGTTTAGGATGTATTGCACTTGCAATATATAACCCTCGTCAATTTGCTTTTTCGTGGCTTTTTGCTTTTGTTTTTTTTCTAACAATATGTATTGGAAGTCTTTTTTGGATATTGGTTCATCATGGTATTGATGTGGAATGGAGTGTTGTAGTCCGACGTCAAATGGAGAATATTGCAAGTCTTTTTCCTACGCTTGTATTCTTTTTTATACCGTTGATTTTTGTTGCTCCACTGCTCTGGAACTGGATGACACTTCCTCATGAAAGCAACCATGTATTAGTAGAAAAATCTGTATACCTCAACCTTCCTTTTTTTTGGATGAGGGCAGCTTTCTATTTTTTATTTTTTTCTCTTGCCTCATTTTTGCTACGCAAGCTCTCTGTGGCTCAAGATCTCACTGGAAATACAAAATATACAGTTATTGCTCGCAAGGTAACTTTTGCAAGCCTTCCCTTCTTTGGAGTCTGTTTGACTTTTGCAGCTGTAGATTGGCTCATGGGACTAGATTTTAAATGGGTTTCTACTATGTGGGGTGTTTATATTTTTGCAGGGTCAGCATTAAGTTCCTTGTGTGTACTGCTTCTTATTATAACAGCCCTCCGTTCTCTAGGTTATTTTAAGGAGATTATTACCGAGCATCACTATGCATTAATAGGCCAACTGATGACTGCATTTACTGTTTTTTGGGCCTACATTGGCTTTGATCAATATATGCTCATTTGGTATGCCAATATTCCTGAGGAGACGACTTATTTTCTACGTCGAAATACCGAAAGTTGGTGTATTATGAACATTATCCTTGTTCTAGGTCACTTTGTTGTTCCCTTTTTACTTCTTCTCTTTCGTAATCCAAAAAAGCGTCCAGCGTATCTCTGCGGTGTGGCTTGCTGGATTTTACTCATGCATCTTCTTGATATTTATATTATTGTTCTTCCTATGATGCACCCTAAAGGATTTTGCCCTAGTTTTCTTGATCTGCTTTCCTTAATTGCCATAGGAACAGCATTGGCTGCTGTTTTTTTAAAACATCTTGGAGATGTTCCCCTCTGGCCGCTACGTGATCCACGTCTTAAGGATTCAATTCATATTTCCGTATGAATGTTATAAAGCTGAAAAACTCTTTAATTCTACAATAAGATTTTTATTCGTGACGAGTATACGACAATCATACTTTTTCTGATGAAGCAACATACTGATAATAATAATGTCTCGCACCTCACGCAAGCTAGCATGCAAGGTATAAACAACGAGCTCTCATCACTATATAAAAGAAAAGACCGCTTTTCCTGGTCTCTTCTTTGGGTTTCTCTTGGAATATTAGTTCTATTTTTATCAATACTTGTTTTGATTCTTCATTGGAATCCTTCTCCGATGACCGATGATGAAGAGAGAGCTCTTCTAAGGGTTAAAAATTTAACTGAATTAAATAAAAACAATAAAGAGCTTTTGACGACGTATGGTTGGGTTGACCAAGCCCAAGGGATTCTGCATATACCAATAGAACGTGCCATGGAACTCGAAATGAGAGACCTGAACAATCCATCTCGGAAGCCTCATGCGGTTTATCCCATTGCTCCAATTGATCTTATTCCTAAAGCAGCAGGAATGCCGATGACAAAGTAATCCATACAATAACTTATTCATTCAATACTAACTTGTGCGAACGTTTTATGAAGAGAGCATCTACAACAATCAGGCTTATATTATAGTCACATGACTTTGAAATGACACGAAATGATTTTGTTCTCATCAGGTCACACTATTTTTAGATATCGCTCGGTGTTCAGCCTTGCTCATTCTAAAAACTCTTGTCTTTCTTCATGTTGTTTCAAAGTAATTTGATTATAGCTTCAATGATTAGTTCTAATATTTCATTTATATCTTCTTCTACTGCTCACACCTTATCTATTACCTGATTTGTTCATGAATCAAGAAACTACCTTTTCACCGGCACAAGCCTCTAATAATCTGACTAACGAATTGTTATTGAATTCTTCATTATGCTTAGAACTTGATTGCGCACTTAATATTCCAATGTTTTTTTTGCTGCGATCGTCGTTTTTTAACTTTGGTTTAGGATTGTTCTTTCTATTGATCTGTTCCATTAAATTGGTTTTCCCCACTTTTTGTGATGGTATGAGCTTTCTTACCTATGGGCGTCTACTCCCGGTAGCTTATGACTTTTTGATTTATGGATGGGCAATTCCATTAGGGTTCGCTCTTGTGCTTTGGTTCACATCACGATTCGGTCAAGCCGTTTTTACTCATACAAGAGTGATCGTTGCTGCCGCACATCTTTGGAATGCCGCTGTTTTTTTAGGTTCCTTAGCCGTGCTCGCAGGATATGGCACATCAGTTCCTTTTCTCGAGTACCCTAATTGGGCTTCCTTTCTTTTACTTGTGTCTTTTCTGCTGATGGGGGGTTGGATTATTTTTTTAATAAAACAGAGCACATGCCGGAGTCTTTATGTATCTCAATGGTATTTTCTCACGTTTGTGTGCTCATTTCCTTGGATGTATGGAACGGCTAATATGCTCCTCACGTGGGGTAAGATTCAAGGATCTGCTCAAGCCTCTATCCAAGCTTGGTATGAGGGATCTCTTGTGGAGTTGTGCTTTACACCCGTTGCACTCGGAATTATTTACTATATTATTCCAAAAATTAGTGGAGTTAAAATTTACAGCTACTATTTAGCACTGTCTGGTTTTGTTTCTTTGTTGTTTCTGGGTGGATGGAGTGGTTTAAGCTTGCTTGTGGGAGCTCCTATTCCTGCCTGGATGATGAGTGCTGGTGTGGTTGCAAACACCTTAATGAGCGTATCAATGTTGGCAGTTGTCGTGAATTTTTATTATATGCTCCAGGAATCAAAAAAAATAATTATTCAACAAAGTCCTGCATTACATTTTGTTGCTGCCGGAATTGTTTTTTATGTGATTGCAACGTTTCTTTCTCTTTTAAATACATTCCCTGGTTTTAACTCTCTCCTAAATTTTACAGACTATGTTAACGCTTCCTTGATTGTATCACTTTTAGGATTCTTTGGAATGACGCTTTTTGCTGGCGTTTATTATATCCTTCCGCGCCTCACAGGCATCTCATGGTTCTCTAGCGTGATGATTCGTTGGCATTTTTGGTTATCTATTATTGGCATTAGCGTAATGATTTCATCAATGGTTCTGGGTGGAATAATTGAGGGAGCTGCTTTAAATGATTCCGAAATTACTTTTACTAATATTCTTTCTTATGCTCAACCATGGCGTTTCCTTATTTCTATTTCCTGGTTGATTTTAATCGTTGGTTTTGCTTGTTTTATCCGCCTCCTTGTCATGATGCGTTGGCAGATGATCAAAGAAAAATTGCCAATGCCTTAATAATATCATTTTAATGTATTTTCTTTTCTCATGAATCAATTAAGATCACTGTTTTTAATGATTGCATCCTTCTTTTTCTTAAGTTGGTTTGGAATTGTTATTTACTCCTATATTTATTTAGGACATCTAAAATCAGTGGCAGGTACTGATGGTCTATTACCTCCTGAATATAATGGAAGTGCTGTGCGTGGGGCGCATGTTTATGCAGTGAATGGATGTATGACCTGTCATACTCAGCAAATACGCCAGCTAGATGTAACTCATGCAGATATCGATCGTAAGTGGGGTGAGCGTCCTTCTGTTCCACTCGACTATCTTCGCGATCGCACTGCATTTCTCGGAAATAAACGTATTGGTCCTGACTTGAGTAATATTGGCATGCGACTCACTGATCCTATGAAGTTATATCAGCATTTGTATGAACCGGCGCAAATGGTTGAAGGCTCCATCATGCCTTCTTATCGCTATCTTTTTCACTTGCAAAAAATTCAAGGAGAATCCTCTGCTCATGCCATAGTACTTGTTGGACCACACGCTCCACAACTAGGTTATGAGATTGTTCCTAATCGAGATATGCAGGATTTAGTAGCTTATTTGCTTTCTTTAAAACATAACTATACATTTCCTGAAGAATCCCATGCCGCTCCCTAAACTCACCACAACAGCCCAGTGAATCCATCAAATGACCTACATTTTAGTGATGAATTGAATCCAGAGAGAGATCTTCTGGAGCTCAATCCTGATCCCCTTCCTAGTGATGCTAGTAATAATAGAAGCTCTTTGAAGCCTATTCCAATGTGGTTAATAATGTTGACAATGGTTCTGCTTTTCTGGTCGGGGCTCTATCTTGCTTATTATAGTGGCGGCTTTAAGGCTAATATTTATAACTCTGAACTTGTTTCCTGGAGTGGGGCAGGGGCTCGTGGAGGGCCTGCACCTGTTGATTTAAGGGTGCTTGGAAAAAAAGTCTTTTCTCAAAATTGTGTTGTTTGTCATCAAGAAACAGGGCTAGGTATTCCTGGTCAATATCCTCCATTAGTTGGCAGTGAGTGGGCTCTTTCTCAGGGATGGCATGGTGATAATCATCTTGTGAAAAATGTTCTCTATGGTTTACAAGGTCCTATTATCGTTAAATCGATGCCCTATAATAATGCTATGGCTCCTTGGAATCAACTGAGCGATCAACAAATTGCAGGGGTCCTAACCTATGTTCGTTCTGAGTGGGGCAATCATGGATCTCCTATCACGCCTGAGTTTGTCGCTAAAATCCGTGCCTCCACACCAGCACGAACCGAAGCATGGACAATGCAGGAGCTACAGGCTATTCCACGAGAACTTTGCTCCCAGTCCGCAGAGACAACAGAGGCTTCTAAAAAATAATTTTTATTTTCTCATGCTATCTTTTTTAAAAAAAATCTCACTCTATCTCTCTTGGAGCTTTTTGCTCTCTCTGATTGCATCGCCTCAGTCACTCATCGCAGAATCGCGATTGGGGCATATTTATTGGACGCCGGAAAATGCGACAATCAATGGTCTTGCGACTGATGGAATTTTAAATTTTATTTTTTGGCTGACGACTTTTGTTTTTCTGGGAGTTCAAGTTATTTACATATACTACCTTGTTAAATACCGTCGCCGCCCAGGTGTTAAAGCCCACTATAGTCATGGAAATAACAAATTAGAAATTATCTGGACAACGTTGCCAACATTGATTTTTTTGGGTCTAGCGATCTACGGCAATCGTGTTTGGTATAATATTCATCGTCCTGCGCCAGCAGATGCAATTAATATTGAGGTGGTCGGTTATCAGTTTGCATGGGACATGCGTTATCCGGGACCAAGCGGTGTGCTTGCACGTTCTGACCTGAGAACAATAAGTGTTGAGAATAAATTTGGTATTGACCCTACCGATCCTCACTCAAAGGAAGATTTTAGCACAACAGAGCTTGTCATTCCTGTGGGCAAGCCTGTTCATATTTTTCTTCGCTCGCGTGACGTTATTCATTCTTTTTATGTTCCAGAATTTCGCCTTTATCAAGATGCCGTTCCAGGTAGGACAATTGCTTGGGTCTGGTTTAGAACGCTTCGTACTGGCAATTTTCAACTTGCATGCAGTCAGTTGTGTGGTAAGGGCCACTACAACATGAAGGCTCCGATTCGTGTAGTGAGCCAGGCAGAGTATGACACTTGGTATGCGGAGAAGGTAAAGAAACCAAATATAGTTATTGGTAACTCCTCTATAGCTAAAAAATAATTTTCTGTTAACCTTTGTTTTCTAATAAATATGAATATTTCCACTGAGCCTACGATTCAGGTAGATGCTAGGATTCCTAATATTGAAAGTCATGACCATCATGAAACAAAAGGAATTATGCAATATCTTTGGTCTTATGATCATAAAATGATCGGACTCCAATATTTTTGGACCGCTTTTGCCTTCCTCTTGCTTGGAGGAGCCCTTGCTATAGCAGTGCGATATCAACTTGGTTTTCCCAATCATCCTGTACCTCTGATTGGTCGCTTTCTTCCTTCTTCTCTGGCCTCTGACGATGGAACAATTATTCCAGGTGGTTACAATATGCTTGTGACCATGCATGCAACAATTATGGTCTTTTTTGTTGTTATGCCGCTTCTTATTGGTGCTTTTGGGAATTATTTAATTCCGCTTAAAATTGGTGCTGGGGATATGGCTTTTCCGTTGCTCAATGAGGTGAGTTATTGGCTCTATGTCATTTCTGGTTTTTTTATTTTAGCTGCTTTTTTTGCTCCTGGAGGCGCTCCTGGTACTGGTTGGACTGCTTATGCTCCTTTGAGTGCAGTTGCTGCTTATAATCAAACCCAAATCGGTCAAAGTCTTTGGGGTGTTGCAATTTTTATTAATGGATTAGCATCTATCGCTGGAGCAACAAATTACATTACGACAATTATCACCATGCGAGCACCTGGAATGACTATGTTTCGTCTTCCTTTAACTGTGTGGTCGCTTTTTATTACTTCTATCTTACTGATTTTTGCAGTGCCTGTTCTCTCAGCTGCAGCTGCAATGCTCTTTTTTGATCTGAATTGTGGAACAAGTTTTTTTAAACCTGCAGGTGGTGGGCAGCCGCTTCTTTGGCAACATCTTTTTTGGTTTTTTGGACACCCTGAGGTTTATATTATGATATTACCCGCTATGGGGCTTGTTTCTGAAATTATGCCAGTGTTTGCACGCAAGCCTGTTTTTGGGTACAAAGCAATGGTCTATGCAATGGCTTCTATTGGCCTTCTTGGATTTATTGTTTGGGGGCACCATATGTTTGTCAGTGGGATGAATTTGACGCTGAGTGCTACTTTTGCTGTTTCCACTATGGTGATTGCTGTTCCCTCTGGAATTAAAACATTCAATTGGTTAGGTACCGTGTGGAGGGGATCTATTGAATACACAGTACCTATGTGTTTTACTCTTGCCTTTGTATCGATGTTTGTTATTGGGGGGTTAAGTGGTATTTTTATGGCTTCAACACCAGTCGACTTATTTGTTCATCACACTTACTTTATTGTTGCACATTTTCATTACGTACTCTTTGGTGGTAGCCTTTTTGCTATTTTTGCAGGCATCTATTTTTGGTTTCCAAAAATGTTTGGTCGTATGATGAATCCTACTCTGGGCATGATTCATTTTCTAGCAACGCTTATATTTTTTAATCTTACTTTTTTTCCTATGCATAATCTTGGATTGGGTGGGATGATGCGTCGCATTGCTGATCCTACTGTTTATGAGCATCTTCGTCAGTTGCAACCACTCAATGTTATTTGTACTATTGGGGCTTTTGGTCTTGGAATCTCCACACTAGTCTTTTTTCTTAATCTCTTTTATAGTTTATATAAAGGTCCTCAAGCTCCTAATAATCCGTGGCGTGCCACAACTCTAGAATGGACGGTTTCATCACCTCCAGGGCATGGCAATTTTGCTATCACGCCAACTGTATACAATGGTCCTTATGAATATAGTGTTCCAGGTATGGAACAAGATTATCTTCCACAGAACGAAAAGGTCCCAACACATGTTTCCTTGGATACGCATTAGAGCCAAAACAAGTCAAATTTACTAAAATTCATTTGTAATGAGTATGATTCCAAAATAATTTGACTATCTATTTGGGTTAAGAGAAAAGAGCTGGATAAGACAAAGAAACAGAGTATCTCTTAGATGCTCTTCATATATCTTTTAAACACTATACATAGCTCTTCTCTGTTTTATTGATGTTTTTAGGTTGAAGTTCAAGTTTGCCAGGGTATTCTCTCAAAGAAAAAATACTATTTTGGATCTGATTGTTTCACTACCAAGAACCTAATAGTAAGTTAGAAGTGTGTAAAAACCATGAACACAATACGATCCTCAAGACTAAAGGCCTATCAAAATCAACCGCAATCTCAGGTTGAATCTACTCGCACGCCCTCTAGTCACATCATTAAAGAATCTTATGATCCCTATTCCGATCCCTTGCATAGGGAG